>JAEEGL012952763.1_pt1 | contig 14749 bp, 13 predicted proteins | sample 9134231 | NCBI WGS metagenome assembly JAEEGL01 (sample SAMN16246548, study PRJNA631951) | gut metagenome | biome: gut microbiome; feature: rumen; material: fiber-attached | host: Bos | place: Iran: Karaj | collected 2018-10 | reverse complement strand
GCCAACATCGCTCAGGCTGTGAGCGAGGTCAAGGCCGGTAAGATCGAGTACCGTCTGGACAAGACCAACATCATCCACTGCCCCATCGGCAAGGTCTCCTTCGGCGTGGAGAAGCTGGTTGACAACTACACTGCTCTCATCGGCGCCATCATCAAGGCGAAGCCTGCCGCCGCCAAGGGCCAGTATATCCGGAGCTGCGTCACCGCCTCCACCATGGGCCCCGGCGTCAAGATCAACGCCCAGAAGCAGCTGTAAGCAGATCACAGCTACGTGATTCCAATAACAGAACCCGCGCAGCGTCCATGGACGCTGCGCGGGTTTTTTTGTGGAAAGGCTCGCCGGATCAGACGTTCGCTGTGGGACGCATATAAAACTCTGCCTTCAGGAAACGGAGCGCGGCATCATTCTCCAGCAGAACGCCTCCCTGATAGGCGCCGAAATGCATGACCGCCTGATCTGTATCAAATACAGCTTCAAACGCGCGCTGATACTCCTCCTCCGTGATCTCCTCCTCATTCCAGAAAAAGCGGCGGGAGATCGTTTCGGGGTCAAACTGATTATACCCGGATGCTACCGTTTCGAATTGCCCGCCGCTGAGGGAGTATATGGTATCATAGCTGACCTTTCCTTCGCTATCGCACTCCCAGAACAGGCCGGAGCCTTCGATCCATTCGATCTGCGAATTGAGACCGGGCTTTCCGTATGGGTGGGACACCACGGCGTTTCCATCGAACGTGCAGAGCAATTGCTCATAAACCGCGTTCTGTCCGACGCGAACGAACATCTCCGGTACGTCATCCCCATCAATGAACACCAGGCGGATGCCAAGGGACTCTGCCTGGGCTTCTTTTTCGGCAATGAGATCCAGATAGGCCTTCTTCCAGTGAGCCGCGCCGTCCGCAGCCGACCTGCTCCGATACAGGAACGTGACCACATGGGCGCGGGTACATGTATTGCCGGGGCTGAAGGCGGTATCGCTGGTGCCGTTGGTGATCCCGTTCTCCACTGCCCAGAGGACGGGCTTATAGAAATAATCGTTCTCCTTCACATCAGTGAAGGGGTTCTCGTCGCTTTCCGGCTCCGGGGAACCGGCTGCCCGCCACAGGAAGGTCACGACCTGGCCCCGGGTGCAGGTTTTGTCCGGACCGAAGGAATCGGGACTCAGCCCGTTGGTCACGCCGTTCTCCACCGCCCAGAGGACGGGGGCAAAATAGTACTGCTCCTCTTCCACGTCGGTAAAGGGGTTCATACCGAGGCTGAACGAGGGGCTGCCGTAGGCGCGCCACAGGAACGTGGCCACCTGGCCGCGGGTACAGCCCCGATCGGGGCTGAAAGCGGCCTCGCCGGTGCCGTTGGTGATCTCGTGCTCCACCGCCCACAGCACCGCGTCGGTGAACCAGGTGCCGTCCGGCACGTCTGCAAACGGATTGACCGCCGGCTGGGGTTCGGGATCCACAGGTTCGGGGCCGACGGGAGCGGTGAAATGGATCGCGGCATTGAGGAGGGGATCGTTCCCGCTGCGGAATTCGATCTGCTCCCACTCCGCCTCCGTGCCGCCGTAGTATACGTCGGTCAGCGAGCCGCACTCGGTAAACGCATAGTCGTCGACGCAGGCGACGCCCTTCGGGATCGTGATGGAGGCGAGAGCGCTGCAGCCGTAGAACGTCGTCCTCTCAACGGACGTTACACCGTTCGGGAGCCTGATTTCGGTCAGGGCGGCGCAGCGGGAAAAAGCATCCGCGCCGATGTGCGTCACACCGTCCGGGATCGTGACGGAGGCGAGCGCGGAGCACTGGGCAAACGCGGCATTTCCGATATCCGTCACACTGTCGGGGATCGTCGCCTCCGTCAGCCCCGCGCAGGCGGAGAACGCGCTGTCCCCGATACTTGTCACGCCATCCGGGATCGTGATGGAGGCGACGGCGCTGCAGCGGCTGAACGTCCCTTCCCCGATCTCCGTGACGCCGTCGGGGATCGTCACAGCCGCAAGCGACTCGCAGCCGTAGAACGCGAAGCTCCCGATGTGCGTCACGCTGTCCGGGATCTCCGCGCTGACGAGCTTCCCGCAGTTATAAAACGCTCTGTTCCCGATACTTGTCACGCTCTCCGGGATCGTGACGCCGGCAATATCGCTGCGGCCGTAAAACGCGCAGCTCCCGATGGCCGTGACGCCGTCCGGGATCGTGTAATCGCCGCTCTTGGCGGCGGGGCAGCGGATCAGCGTCGCCATATCCCTGCTGTACAGGACCCCGTCCTGAGAGGCGAACGCGGGATTATCCGGGGACACAGTAATGCTCTCCAGATATCTGCAGTCGTGAAACACAGGGAACTCATCCGATGCCCCTGCCGGGTCCTCATTGAAGCTCGTCACACTCTCCGGGATCGTCACGGAGGTGAGCCTGTTGCAGAAGGTAAAGGCGTCTTTCCGGATGCCCGTCACGGGAGTCCCGTCGATCTCGGCGGGGATGACCGCCTCTGTCACTGTTTTTTCGCATTCCACGATCTCACCGGTTTCCGGGCGGAACCAGAGGCTGCCGTCCTCGACGGGATAAGCCACGTCCGTATCCGTATGCTGTCCCGCCGACGCCGTCGCGGGCAGGAGCCCCATGCACAGGACGAGCGCCAGAAGCACGCAGAAGACTCTTTTTCTCATCAAAACACCCTCCTAACATTTTTCATCCGGTCACCCGGGCGGATACCCTTTCCATCCGCTTTCTCCGGTACAATTATAAGAAAACACCCGCAGGATGTCAAGCTGACGGGCCGCACCGCATCACCGTCTTCTCTCTTATAAATACAATCGACGGACCCGGAATGTCGGGAACTCTGTGATGGTTTTACACGGAAAATGCGCTTTTGCATGACAGCGTTCCGGATCGGCAGCGACGATACAGGGAGCACGGGCGCGGAGCCTGCGCACATTTCCTTTTTTCTGACAGACTGTAGTTGAAAACACGGTGAAAACGGCGTATAGTGGAGGTACAGTAATATGAATATTTGGAGGTGTTGCATATGTTGAAGCAAAATCAGGAGAAACACGCTCTCATGGAGAAGCTCGTGGGTCTCCGGTTCCCTGCCGTTGCCCTGAAGATGGTGAAGGAGGGGGAGCCCCTGCCGGAGGGCGCATACCGGCCATACCTGGACAAGGGCAAGCACATCGCCCTGTGCCAGGCCTTTGCCTATGCCCGCCGCCAGGGAAAGATCATTTTCATGGAGAAGGAAGACCACTGGTGCTGGAACCCCATCATCACCTATGGCTACATCGACAGGGAGCTGGCCAGGGAGGGTTTCCGGAATATCGCGCGGGCGTTCAACCGTCCCCCCGACTCCAGCCTGGCCTTTGTGGACAGCTTCCCCAGCCTGCCCGTGGGAGCGTATAAGGGCATTCTGGTCGCGCCCCTCAACAAGGCGGACTTTGAGCCGGACATCACCATGATCTACTGCAAAAACGATCAGCTCCGCGTGTTCCTCATGGCGATCGACACCCAGATCCACGAGCTGGTCCCCAGCAGCTTCGCCCCCGTGGACTCCTGCACTTGGGCCGCCATCCCCGCCATCCTGAACGGGGAGTACCGCATCACCATCCCGGACCCCGGCGAGTACGAGCGGGCCCTGACTCCGGAGGACGATATCATCCTCACCGTGCCAAAGCAGAAGGAGGAGGAGTTCTACAAGGGCGTGGAGCTCCAGGCCGCCCACGGCGACCGGACCACCTTCTATCCCGGCATGGCGGAGGACTTCGCCCGGCCCCATATCTACGATATCCTCTATGAGACCTGGGGCCTCATGACCGGCGAGGAATGGGACAAGGAGAAAAGCGGGTCACCAGAGTCAATAATGATTGAAAGCAAGCCGACGGCGGCGCCGTCGGCTTGCTTTTGCTTCCCCTCTGAATTGTCTGTAGCCCCCGGCACACAACTTTTCCCTTTCCATTTCCGCAAAACTGCGCTATGATAGGGGTACAAGCAAAAAGGAGGCGCGATATGTCAGACTGGAGCTTCAAAAGAAAAAGGCCGGTGACGGAGAGCTGGCCGTCGGATGAGCGCGGGGAGCCGATCCCGCCTGTCTTCCTGCAGCATGTATCCGGCGGACCGCTGGATACGGAGCTGACCATCAACCTGCTGGAGGCCTACGGCATCCCCGTAGTCACCCAATACCCCAACAACGGGGAGTTCGGCAAGGTGATCCTGGGCATGTCCGGCACGGGCATCGACATTTTCGTGCCCGAGACCATGAAAGACGACGCGCTGAATATCCTCAGCGCCGACATCGTGGAGGAGGACGAAAATGACAGCGGAAAATGAATACGCCCGCTGGCTGGCCTCCGGCGCGCTGACCGAGAGCGAGCGCGCAGAGTTGGAGGCGATCCGGGACGATCCCGACGAGGTGGAGAGCCGTTTCGGCCGCGGGCTGGAATTCGGCACCGCCGGGCTCCGGGGCGTCATGGGCATGGGCACGAACCGGATGAACATTTACATCGTCCGCCACGCTACCCAGGCGTTTGCGGAGACGATCCTTGCCGCCGGGGAAGCGGACAAGGGCGCGGCCGTGTGCCACGACTGCCGCCATAACAGCCGGGAATTTGCGGAGGCCACCGCCTGCGTCTTTGCCGCCAACGGCATTCCCGTGCGGATTTTCGAGGATATGCGTCCCACCCCGGAGCTGAGCTTCGCCGTGCGGGAATACGGCTGCGCCGGGGGCGTCAACATCACCGCCAGCCACAACCCGAAGGAGTACAACGGCTACAAGGTCTACGGCGCGGACGGCGCCCAGCTCGGTCCCGATACCGCCGCGGAGGTGAAACGGCGCATGGACGCCTCCGATCTCTTCACCGACGTCAGGACCATGCCTTTTGACGAAGCGGCGGAAAAAGGGCTCGTCACCGTCATGGGCGCGGAGACGGACGAGGCGTTTTTGCAAAACGTCTGCGGACTGATTCTGGAGCCGGAGGAGGCACGGAAGGCCGCGGATCGCTTCACCCTGGTCTATACCCCGTTCCACGGCGTGGGGCGGGAGCTGGTGCCCGAGGCGCTGCGGCGGCTGGGGCTCAAAAACATTGTCTGTGAGCCGAAGCAGATGGTGCCGGACGGGGACTTCCCCACGGTGGCTTCCCCCAATCCGGAGAATCCGGAGGGTTTTGCACTTGCCGCGGACCTGGCGAACGAAGTCGGCGCCGACCTCATCATCGGTACCGATCCGGACTCCGACCGGGTGGCCGTGATGGCGAAGGACCGCTCCGGGAAATATGCCGCCCTCACGGGGAACCAGGCGGGCGTGCTGCTCATCGACTGGCTCATCGGCGCGCTCCGGCGCACCGGACGGATGCCGGAAAACCCGGTGGTGCTCAAAACCATCGTCACCACCGAGATGGCCCGTGCCGCCGCCGAGCGAAACGGCGTCCGGTGCCTGGATACGTTCACCGGATTCAAGTTCATGGCCGCGAAGAAGAACAGTCTGGAGGACGCAGGCGAGGGAAAGGTCATCTTCTCCTTTGAGGAGTCCATCGGCTATATGGCCGGGGATTTTGTCCGGGACAAGGACGCCGTCACAGCGTCGCTGCTGCTGGCAGAGATGGCGGTATGGTACCATAACCGCGGCATGACCCTGATCGACGCCCTGGAAAGCCTGTTTGAAAAATACGGCTACTACGGCGAGCGCACCGTGAACCTGATGATGCCCGGTCTGGACGGGCCGGAGCGGATGGCGCGGCTCATGTCCGGGCTCCGGGCTGATATCCCGCGTGAGATCGCCGGGACGGCGGTGGGGGAGATCACCGATTATCTGGACGGCACGGTCACGGACATCGCGTCCGGCAGAACGGCGAAAAGCGAGCTGAGCGGCTCCGACGTGCTGCGGTACGCCCTTGCGGACGGCACCGTGATCCTGGTGCGCCCCTCGGGTACGGAGCCGAAGATCAAGGTCTACGTGCTTGCCCGCGGCGAGAGCGCGGATGAGCGGGGAGAGCGGATCGAAAAATACGGCGCCTGGGCGGAAAGCCTGGCGCAGACAGGGGAGAAATAACGTGTCAGTGGAAAAGGTCAGGGCCTATTTCAGGCAGTTCGGGATGGAGGACCGGGTGCAGGAGCTGGACGAGTCCTCCGCCACCGTGGAGCTGGCCGCCAGGGCCATCGGCGTGGAGCCCGCGCGGATCGCCAAGACGCTCTCCTTCAAAAACGGAGACGGCTGTCTGCTGGTGGTGGCGGCGGGCGACGCCCGGGTGGACAACCGGAAGTTCAAGGATCGGTTCGCCATGAAGGCGAAGATGCTCAGCGCCGAGGAGGTGGACCGGCTGGTCGGGCACTCCGTCGGCGGCGTGTGCCCCTTCGGCATCAACGCCGGGATCCCGGTATATCTGGACGAGTCCATGCAGCGGTTTGAGTCCGTCTACCCCGCCGCGGGCAGCGGGAGCAGCATGATCCACCTGGATCTGGAGGAGCTGTACCGCTATTCCAACGCCCTGGGGTGGGTGGACGTCTGCAAGCTGCCCGGTGAATGACTGTGAGGTTGAACGATGACGCCAAATGACTGTATCATTCGTCTGGAGACGCCGGACGATCACAGCGAGGTCGAAAACCTGGTCCGGGAGTCGTTCTGGAACGTCTACCGCCCCGGCTGCAGCGAGCATTACGTGATCCACGTGCTCCGGGACGATCCTGCTTTCGTGAAGGAGCTGGACTTCGTCATGGAGCAGGGCGGCAGGATCATCGGACAAAACATGTTCATGAAAACGGTCATCCTGGCTGACGACGGCAGCGTCGTCCCCGTTCTGACCATGGGGCCGATCGGGATCATCCCCGAACTGAAGCGCCTGGGATACGGCAAAAAGCTGCTGGATCATTCTCTGGAAAAAGCGGCGGAGATGGGCTTCGGCGCGGTCCTGTTTGAGGGGAACATCGCTTTTTACGGCAAGAGCGGATTTGATTATGCCGGTCGGTTCGGGATCCGGTATCACGATCTGCCGGAGGACGCCGACGCGTCATTCTTCCTCTGCAAAGAGCTGATCCCGGGATACCTGGACGGTATTTCCGGCGTCTATCAGACGCCTCAGGGCTACTATGTGGACGACGCGGACGTAGAGGAATTTGATAAGCGCTTTCCGCCCAAGGTGAAGCGGAAGCTGCCGGGCCAGCTCGTCTGAAGTACGCAATAACCGCAGAGCCGGTACTCCGACATGAGTACCGGCTTTGCTGCGCAGGGCGCATGAAAGGAGCGAACTCTATGGAAATGGTACTGTATGTCCACGGAAGGGGCGGCTGCCCGGAGGAGGCGGCGCATTATCGGCCGCTGTTCCCCGACGCCCGCGTGGAGGGGCTGGAGTACCGGGCCGATACGCCATGGGACGCCGGGCGGGAGCTCCGCCCGGCGGTGGAAAAACGGGCGGAGGGCTTTTCGCGCGTCACGCTGATCGCTGTCAGTATCGGCGCTTTCTTCAGCATGCACGCGGGGCTCGACGATATGATCTGCAGGGCGTATTTTATCTCGCCGATCGTCGATATGGAGAAGCTGATCCGCAGCATGATGTCACGGGCCGGCGTCACGGAGGACGAATTGAGGAGAAGGGGTACGATCCCCACATCCTTCGGCGAGGTGCTGTCCTGGGAATATCTGCGCTGGGTCCGGGAACATCCGGTCCGGTGGAACGCCCCCACCAGGATCCTCTGGGGGCGCCGGGACGAGCTGACCGCCTATGAGACGGTCGCGGCCTTTGCCGCATCGCACGGGGCAGACCTGACCGTGATGGAAAACGGCGAGCACTGGTTCCACACGGAGGAGCAGATGCGGTTCCTGGACGAATGGATCAGGGGCGGCGGCGCGCTCACTTGACCCCGACAGGCAATAGAGAACCGGGACGGCGCGCGAACGCCTTCCCGGTTTTTTTCGGAATACGGCTGCGCCGGAGCGGTAAAAATCGCGGCGCGGCCTTTTTACGGGCTGTCCTCCCGCTCCAGCGACACGGCGGAGACCTCAAATGCGGTACGCCGGAGCGGCACGCCGTCGGTGAGCTTGATGTAATCCCGGCTCTGAAGCCGTCCCTCCAATGCGATCCGGTCCCCCACGGCAAGGCCGGAGGCATACCGCGCGGCCCCGCCCCAGGCAATGACAGGCAGATAATCGCTCCTGCCGTAGGGGCGGTTTACCGCCAGCAGGATGTCGCAGATCTGCCTGCCCATGGGCGTGCAGCGCAGGACCGGCGCCTTGCACAGCACGCCCCGGAGGACGGCCCGGTTTTCAAATGGCCCGTCGCAGATCTCCAAAGACCGTGCCAGCACCGTGATCACAAGGCGGCTGCCCGCGCCGCTGCGGTTGTTGTAGGAGCGGATCTCTCCGGAAACGGCCAGCTTGCCGCCGGTGTAGATCTCCGTCTCCCGCAGAAGTGATTCCCGGGCGATCACATTCAGCCGATCCCGGTGGCCGGAGAGCCTCTCCGCCTCCACCGGGAACAAAAAGTACCGCTCGCCGCCGCCCATATGCGAAAACATCGGCGCGCCGCAGAGAACGCCCCTGAGCAGCATGCTGTTGACCGATCCATCCATAGCTCTACCTCTCGATCCCTTTGAGATATTTGAGCATATGAGCAGACGGGGACGAATATGTCCGGCGTTACACATTTTTGGTTGTAACGATTGATTATTTCCCCCGAGGGTAGTATACTGGAGAAAACGACCAGAAGGGAGGCGCCGGCAATGCTCAACGAGATGGCGATCCGATGCTTTCTGTCCCTCGCCAATACGCTGAACTTCACCGAGACGGCCAAGAATATGTATATGACCCAGCAGTCTGTCAGCAAGTATATCGCAAAGCTGGAGGAGTCCCTGGGCTTTAAGCTGTTCATCCGGACGCACCACTATGTGGCGATCACCAAGGCCGGCGAGAACTTCTATGAGCTGTTTTCCAAATTCATGGCAGACTACGCACGGGTCACAGAGGAAACGCGCCGGTATTACAGCGACATGTACAACACCATCCGCATCGGATACCTGGAGATGCTGGAGATCACAAGTCAGCTCTCCGGCGCGCTGAAGGTGCTGAAGGACGATTTCCCCGATATCCGTCCCGTGGGGGAAAAGCACCCCCAGCACGAGCTGATCGAGCTGTTTATGAACCGAAAGCTGGATCTTATCATCACTTACCGGGAATTCGCTCCCCGGGCGACCGGCGTAAAAAAGGCCAAGGTTCTGGAGACGCCTTTGGTGCTCCTTGTCTCCCCGGACCATCCCAAGGTGCGGGAAGGCGCCACAGTCGCCGACTTCAAGGGGGACCCCTTCATCAAGGCCGCCGCCAGCCATGAGACCGGTACGGAGACCCGGAACCGCGCCCTGCGCCAGTGTCGGGAGCTGGGCTTCACCCCGTCGGAAATCATCATTGCCCCCAACATCGAGTCCGCCTACATGGCTACGGAACTGGGCCAGGGAGTCTTCGTCTCCACCATGCTCTCCCGCATGAGCCTCCACAGCGAGCTCATCTGCTATCCCATCGGGAAGAACGAGGAGCTCCAGTGCTTCTGGTTCGAGAATCAGGAGAACCCGGCGGTGGCGAAGTTCGCTTCCTGCATTGAGAGCAAATATGACGGAGGGGAGGACGGCAGGCCATGAGCATCCCGATCTACTCCCTGGTGGCCTACTCCAACACCGGCAAGACCACTTTTCTGGAAAAGCTGCTCCCTGAGCTGACGGCCAGAGGACTCCGGGCCGCGGTATTCAAGCACGATGCCCATGAATTCCAGGTGGACAGGGAGGGCAAGGACTCCTGGCGCATGACAAGGGCCGGAGCTGCCGTCACCGTCGTCGCCTCGGAGACCCATTCGGCATTCATGGAGAACCGCTATGTCCCGCCGGAAACGCTCATCGCCCGCATTACGGATGTGGACATTATCCTGACGGAGGGGTACAAGCACGGCCCGTGGAAAAAGATCGCCATGAGCAGGCGGGCAAACGGGAAACCCCTGCCGCTTCCGCCGGAGGAGTGCTTTGCCGTCGTGACCGACGAGGAGGTGGAGGCAGACGTCCCGGTGCTGGGGCTGGAGGACGCGGCGGAGCTGGCAGAGCTCATCTGCCGCGATATGGGATGGAATGGTCCGGCTGATCCTTAACTGATATGAAAAATACATTTTTCTGTTGCAAAAACGCGTGCGACTAGGTAATATATAGTCAAACGGCAAACACACCGCTGCCCGACAGGCAGAATTCAGAAAACGGAGGTCATTATTATGGATAAGCCCCTCAGCGGTATCAAAGTCATCGACATGAGCACCTTTATCGCCGTGCCCGCCTGCGCCAGGCTCCTTGCGGAGTTCGGTGCTGAGGTCATCAAGATCGAGTCCAAGGGCGGCGACCTCGTCCGCTTCAACGGTGTTTCCGAGGGCCGTCTCGGCAGCCCCTATGAGAACACCACTTACGACCTGGAGAACGCCCACAAGCGCGATCTTGTCATCAACCTGAAGGCCCCCGAAGGCCGGGAGATCCTCTTCAAGCTGCTGGAGACCACCGACGTGTTCCTGACGAACTGGCGTCCCCAGGCTCTGGCGAAGCTGGGCCTCGACTATGAGAGCATCAAGGATCGCTATCCCAAGCTGGTCTACGGCGCCTTTACCGGCTACGGTGAGACCGGCCCCGACTGCAACCTGCCCGGCTATGACTTCACCGCTTTCTGGGCCCGCGGCGGCATCATGGGCTCCCTGATGCAGAAGGGCGCCGAGCCCATCAACCTGGTCCCCGGCATGGGCGACCACATCTCCGGCTACTTCATGGCAAGCGGCATCATGATCGCCCTGTACAAGGCCCTCAAGACCGGCAAGGGCGACAAGGTCTCCACCAGCCTGCTCCACAGCTCCATCTTTATCCAGGGCATCCCCATGCAGGCCGCCCAGTACAAGGATCTGGGCCAGTCCTACCCCATCAGCCGCAAGGACGCCGAGAACCCCTTCAACAACACCTACAAGACGAAGGACGACCGTTATCTCCAGCTCTCCATGCCTCCCTTCGACGTGTTCTATCCCAAGTTCATGCCCCTCATCGGGCGCGAGGATCTGGTGGGCAACACCCGCTACACCATGGACAGCATCACGAAGAATCACCTGCACAGGGAGTTCATCGAGATCCTGGAGGAGGCCTTCCTGAAGAAGACCGCCGCCGAGTGGCTTGAGATCTTTGCCGCCAACGATATCCCCTGCTCCCTCTGCCAGGTTTGGGAAGAGGTGCTGGAGGACAAGCAGGCCTGGGCCATCGGCGCCTTTGAGGAAATGGACTATCCCATCAGCGGCAAGCGCGCCATGGTGCGTCCTCCCGTCACTCTGGAGGGTGTGGAGAAGCTGCCCTACGTCCGCGCCCCGTTCCTTGGCGAGCACAGTGAGGAGATCCTCCGCGAGCTGGGCTACACCGATGAGCAGCTGGAAGAGATGCATAAGAACGGCATCTACAACACCTGGGACGATCTCAGGGAGCGCTGCGGCGGCCAGATCCCGGACCTCAACTGATCCTGTTCCCCACAAGCACCGCATTCTCCCCAAAAGCCGGGATGGTGTGAGCGACGATCGGGAAAAACCGATCCCAGAAACAGAATACGGCATAGCTTGCGAGCACGCAGGCTATGCCGTTTCTTTCTGTTTTATCTGAGGCTCAAGCGTCGTTTCCCAACGCCGTACCCAGCAGGTAACCGAAGGTCAAGCCGGACCCGATGCTGTTGCCCGGCAGGATCATGGGATAGTCCACACCGTAGCGTCCGCCGGCCACGTTGCCGATGGCGTACAGGCCGGGGATGGGGTTCTTTTCGTCGTCCAGGACCCGCATGTCCGGATCCACAGTGACGCCGCCCACCACGGCCAGCAGAGCGGGACCGATCTTGCGGGCAATGTAGGGGGGCTTGTCCACGGGGATCATCAGCTCCGGCCGCTTGCCGAACTCGTCGTCGTGTCCGTTCCGGCACATCTCGTTGTAACGGGCCAGCGTCGCCGTGAAGCCTTCCCGGTCCACGCCCATCTTTTCGGCCAGCTCCTCCGGCGTGTCCGCCATGACGGTGATCCCGCTTTTCAGGCCCCGGTCGATCACAGCCTGCTCCTTTTCCACAGAGAACTGTTCCTCGCCCAGAGGATTCTCCTGCCCCCAGAATATCCCGCCGCCGTAGGGCAGCGTTGCCGGGATCTTCTCGGGCCAGTCGGAGTCGAACACAGACCAGATGTATTTCTCGCCCTGCTGAATGATGTTCAGGCTCTTGGCCTGGAGGTAGGTGTCCTCGTTCATGAAGCGCTTTCCGTCGTTCTTCACAAACAGGAAGCAATAGCTGCTGTGGAGATAGAGCTGCGGGTGGATCATGGTGGGGAAGGGCGTATCCTCAAAGGCGGCGCCCGCCCACAGCGCGGCACGGTGCCCGTCTCCCACGTCGCTGCCCTTGGGGAAGCAGACCTTACCCGAGGTCCGGTTGGCCAGCGGGCTCAGATCCTCGCACATCTCATCGTTTCCGCCGATTCCTCCGGTGGCCAGAACAACGGCCCTGGCGGCCTTCACGGCGATAAGGCTGCCGTCCTCTTTTACGGCGGCGGCGCCGGTGACCCGGCTGTTTTCCTTGATGAGCTGCTCCATGGGCGTGTTGAAGAGAAAACGAACGCCCAGCTTCTGCATCTCCTGATACATGCATTCAAGCACATCGGAAACGCCGCCGGGACGCCCCTGTCGGGAGACGGGCCCGTTAAGGAAGAAATGGGCGCCGTAGATCTCCTGATACGTTTCGCCCATATAACGGCTGCCGGAAATGGCGGTGCGCACGTTGTACTCCGGACGGGTGACAAGATCAAGGACCCACTCCAGCGCTTCCGGGCTGCGGTAGGCGAACAGGTGGACAAGCCGCTCGTCGCAGCGGTTACCGCAGCGCTTGACCCACTCCCGGACGAAAGCGTCCGGATCATTGTGAATGCCGTATTTCTCCAGAACGGAGGAGTTTACCGCGCCCACGTTGAAGCCGCGGGCCGTGTACCTGTCCAGCTTTTCCATCACAGTGACCTTGACCCCGGATTGGGCGGCGCGATAGGCGCAGCTCATGCCGGCGATCCCGGCGCCGATGACAAGGACCTCTGTTTCCAGGACCTCGCTGAATTCCTCCGGTGAATGGACCTTCGGCGGATCGGCCCAGCTTCCCCATTTTGCGTTTTTCACAGTCATTCCCCCGTTTGCGTTCCAGTGTGCTGTTTGCCGGGCATCCCCGGATCACATCCTTATCCGGTCCGGGGAGCTTTATAGTAGGTATCAGAAGCCGCGGTCAGTGTCCGCCCATCTGCTGCCCGAAGGGATTCTCGCCTGCAAGGCCGTCCTGCTCCATCATGGATTCCAGCACGTCGATGTCGGAGGAGATGTCCAGGGCGTCGGCCTTGAAAAGCTGATCGAGCTGCTGCTCGAAGCCATGGCTCAGGGTGTCCAGGATCCGGCCGATGTCCCCCTTGGCGGAGTTGATGTTGTCGCCCTCGATCCCCTGGCTCTCCAGCGTGGCATAGGAGCGGAGGAGCTTCAGCGTGGTGGGCAGATAATAGTCCATGAATTTGCGGATCTCCGATACTTTTTCGGGCTTTTCCTCCACCACGTTGAATATTTTCGCGGTGACGGTCTGGATCCGGTCGATCTTCTCGGAGATAGGCACGTCTTCAATGGAGTCGTTCAGATTCTGCAGCTCGTCCAGGATGGAGTTGTAGCGGCTCTTTGGCGCGTTGGCAGTCTCCGCGGCCTTGTCGGCGGCGTAGCGGCGCTGGCGCTCGTTCTCCGCATCGTCGTAGGAGCGGACAAGGCTGTCGAGCCCGATATCGATGAACGCATTTTCCCCAAACGCGCCGTCCTCAATCATTTCGCCCAGATCGTCCTTGATCATCCGCTCTGTGTAGCCGGTCTGCTCCGCGATCTCGGATATGCGGACGACGCTGCGTTCGCCGATTATGGAGAGGTACTGTTTTTTCCTGCGGCGCTTGCGGGTGATCTTGCCCCGGAAGAACAGCGAAACGCCGCCGCCGGCCAGATAGAACAGGGACTGGACCAGCTCCACGATGGCGCTGCGGACAGTTCCGCCGGAAAGGGCGCTGAAAAAGTCGGTCAGGTTGGCTGCGCCGATGAAGAACAGAATAGCCCCCAGGATGAGGAGCACCGTGGGCAGCACGGATTCCATGCTTTTACGGTCCTTTTTTGCGGGTGTGGGCTTGATCTGCTCCACCGGCACCCCCTCCCGCGCAGCGATGCGCGAGCTGGTGGTGCGCGGCGCCGTGTCCGGCCTGTTGATGGACCGGACGAAGGACGCGGAGTTTTTCTTGCCGCTTTGATACTCGTTATAGTAGTCCTTCAGTTTGCGGATGAGCAGCGCCAGCCCCACCGGCCAGAAGACGGCAAAGGCGATGATGATGAGCACCCATTCCACCGCATCGTTGGATGAGTTCTTTTTGTTGTTTTGATCGTTATTGTTCATGGTACGGACCTTTTGGCGTAATGATTGACATGTATGGTATGATTAAGTATAGCAGGGTTCTGCGAAAAAATAAAGAGGCTGTTTGATATTTGAAAAACCGGACGGGTTTTGGCCATCCAGGCGGTTTGTGTCCGGCGCTTTGTCCGTTTCATGTGACCCGATGCGGGGCGCGGAAATTGCCAAGGAGAAATGTCAAGTAGAGAAAATGGACAAAGGCAGGGCAGAGATTGACAGGGGGAAGGAAAGAGAGATAATAAAAAGGTCAACCGCGAATAAAAAGGGAGAAGAGAGGCGTGTGCCGGGAAGGGACACGTGC
>JAEEGL015876031.1_pt1 | contig 14750 bp, 11 predicted proteins | sample 9134231 | NCBI WGS metagenome assembly JAEEGL01 (sample SAMN16246548, study PRJNA631951) | gut metagenome | biome: gut microbiome; feature: rumen; material: fiber-attached | host: Bos | place: Iran: Karaj | collected 2018-10 | reverse complement strand
TAATTCATAAATAGATCTATTAGAATATTTGCTTAATTGAGTTTTTTCATAATCAAATATTAATTCGTTATTGTTTACCATATTTTTTACATAGTCATAAGTTTTAAAAATAAATTTTTCAATATCCCGTGCTTTTTTCATTTTTATTTCCCTTCTTTTTAATCTATTTTAACTTACAAGATATATTGTTTTTGTTTGTTTATCATAAACACCAAAACCATCAAAATATGAAAAATATTCAAGTTTATCTAAATTGATTTCTCTACCATCTGGTAACATTTTGTTCATATAACCTAAATAAACAGCTTTTATTCCTGATTCAACTTTCATTTTTTTCCTCCTTATATAAAATATATAAGTTATATCGATTTTATATAATATTATTTGAATCACAATAAAATATAACTAGAAAATTAGGAGAAATTAATATGGGAAATGGAACTCCTTTAAAATATGATAATTTTATGGCTCCTTATAAAGGAAATGCTGCTTTTAATTTAAATCCTAAACTTGAAGAATATAGAAAGAAATATTTTGATTATTATGCTAAAGATATAATGGTAAGTTGTGTATGGAATAAAAGATATGATAAATATACTTTCTTTTTTAAAGTTCCAAGTGAAGAAAATGACAAATATCCTACAGCTTTGCTTTATGATGTAATTATTGAATTTACACCAAGTAAAGCTATGAAAAACAATTCACAGAATTTAGCTGAACTTGATTATTATGATATTCGTGTATTTAGTAATTCACCTGGATTTGTATTTACATTTGATTATATTATTTATCATAAATATGGTGGATTTCCTAGTTGTGTAGGTAATAATCTTATAAGTAAAGTAGCTATTCAAAAAGCTCCAGTAATACGAAATACATTTGAAATTATGACTGTAGAAAAAACAACATGGGTATGTTTCTTTCATCTTGTACATAATAATTATCTTACAAAAGAAATATGTAAAAAGATTATTAGTACAAATAATGAAAATTATTTCCTTAAAAGTGTAACTAGTCAACCATTGAAATTAAAAGAAATAAAAGAGCTCCATAATATAATGCGTGAAGAAAGACTTAAAGAAAAAGCAAGAAATAATAGTAAATATGGAAAAGATTATACTAAAGGTGGAGCAGATGAACATCATGGGTTATTCGGAATGGATTTCAATATGTTTGGAAATAAAATGAAAGAAAATTTATTTAAACCTATGAATAAATTTCAAGAATTAATTGAAAAAAAGAATAATGTAAATAGATTTAAAAAATCTATGTTTACTAGTTTTAAAGTAAAATAAAAAAATAAATGGAGGGAGCAAATCCCTCCATTTATTTTTATTCATTTAATGAACGTTCTTCTTTCAACTTTTTAACTAATTTTACATATGTTTGTTTTAATTCCTCATTCGTTTCAAATTTGATTTTTTCGACTTCGTTATTGAAATGTTCATATGCTTCACCATATTTTGCTAAAGCAGATATAAGAACTTCAATATTATTTAAACAGTGTTCACCAAATGTGGAGCTCCAATCAGTTTCTGCAATTATTTTGATAATTTTGTTATCAAAAACTTTTAAATTCTCAGAAATACTGATCTGAGAATGGTGAAAAGTTTTTAACAACTTTCCATAAGAATTAATCGCTTTAATTCCTGATTTTTTTGGATTGTGCTGTGTCATTACGTTCATATATTAGGGCCTCCTAATTCCCCTTCTATTAATATAATATATAAATGAAAAAAAAATAAAAAAAAAGAAAGAGGATCATAAAGATCCTCCATCTTTTTTTACATGGATTACGGTATAGGTATAACCATATACCTTGTAGCAGTTTTGAATTGCGACGTATATGAAAATACGTCGCACCACACTTCTTTCAATCGAATGAACATTATACCACCTTCGATTGTGAATGCATATTCTTCGGTAGCATTATCATTTTCAAAATCATCTGATCCGAAAATTTCTTCGAATCCTTTATTATTGACTTTACCGTGTTCTTTGAACCAGTCACGCATCTGGTTCTCAGTTAAAATTTCTCTCTTTTCCATAAATATAGGGCCTCCTATTTCCCTTTCATTAATATAATATATAAATCTGAAATACGTTCTACCAAGACAGAAAAATTTGCAAAAAAAGAAAGAGAGCTTCATGCTCTCTTTCTAATTTAATGGCTTTTAGTTTTGATATTTTTAAGAATTTACGACCTTTTCATCATAGTCAACCATAAATTTATCAAAACGATCATTGACAATCATAGGTAAAGCCATGTTTTCATATTCACGTATTTCTTTATCATCAATATTGTGATATAATTTAACGAATCCATTGTATTCATTACAGAATTTATTAGCTTCTTCCAATGATTTAAATGATAATACATCTACATTTCTTTCTGATGAAAATCTAGATATACCAAAATCATTATGGTAAAATAGTAAATGTGCTAAAGCCATATCAACTTTTTCTTCACCATATTTCTTTAAAGCTTCTTTTTCATGTGGAGAACGATAATATTCTTCACCTTTAGCTTTATGTTCTTCATGATCTTTTTTGATTTCTTCTAGAATTTTTTCAACAGAAGAATCTTTACTTTTACCAACTCTTGTATCACGAAAATGTTTTTTGACCTTGATGCCATATTCAAAATCTTCTTCATGAATATTATTAATAAATGTTTCAAATTCTTTATTAATATACTCACGAACTTCCAGCCTTTTAATAGGATCAATAACAATGTATGCAATTGCACTAATTTCCCAGAATGGAGAAAATAATCCTCCATGAGAAAAGCAAAAGCCATCAATCAGTCCAAGTTTGAATGCGTAAATAACTGTAGAAATAGACCAATCCCAATCATAATAGCATGGATGATCAAGTAATGTTTTGTAAAATGGGAATGGTGCATCGATTACTTCAATATTTTTTAATGATGAAGGCACATTCTGTAGATCAAATCTGTAAACGCGTTGTGGATGAATATCTTCATTTTTGAAAATGGCTTCTTTGTATTTTGTAATTAATTTTTTACCATTAATTTCTTTCACTACTTTTACATTTTTGACTTTAAAATCATACATGTCTTTCTTAGATAATTCAACTGTTACCATAATATTTTTTTTTCTCCTTTATTTTAGCTCACCCGAGCTTTAATTATTTGCCATATAATGTTGGCACATATTCCACCTCATTAATATAATATATAAGTTAACACGAAATTAAAAAAAAATAAAGGAGTAAAAATACTCCTTTATTATAAAATCAGATTTGATTGTTACGATCTGAATTTATTACCAATCCCATCGCCCAAGTGTCGCATAACCACCGTAAGTGTGTTCTTTCACCTTTTTCGCATATTTAAAGCAGCGATCATTGACCTCGTCAATTGTTAATTTTCCTGATTCATATTCAGAAACAATTCTTCCAAAGAACATTCCATCATATTTCACTTCATCTTCAGATTTAGAAAAATATAATTTAGTTCTTACAACAAAATTGAATCCTCTAAGCATTGAATCAAGATCAGGCATATATGATTGAGTATCAATATTTTTAGGCGGCGGCAACATATTAGCAATAAATGCTGAAAGTTCATTTTCTTTTCCTTTAAAGAATTTAACAGATTCAAGAAGATTTTTCAAAATAATTCCTTTAAATTCTTTATAACTTTCATTAATAGCATTTTTAATTTCTATTGAATCTTTATAAGAAAGCTTTGTTTCTTTTTTAGGTTCATCATAGGTTGAATCCATAAATCTGTAAACATTAGCAAGTTCTTTTGCTTTTTCAGATTTTAGATCTTCTTCTGTAAGTGGTGTAAAATTCATTTTAATACCTCTTAATTAGTTTGATTTTATATGAATAACTATTCATATCATTAATATAATATATAACTATAAAAAATCTTTTAAATACATATTATATAATAGAAAATGAATCAGTAGAATTTAATTATGTGGAAAACAAAATTAATATATTATTGATTCATTAAAAGGAGTTCTTAATATGTTTATTAAAAGTGCTAAAGCGATGAAAAAAATTACAAAAGAAGCAAATTTTCGTAAAATTATTAGCGAAATAGAGCGTAATGCTAAAGCTGGTTATTTCAGCATAATGTTATTTTCTTCTCAAACATTAACTCCAAAACAAATAAAAATACTTACTAGAAAAGGTTATGATATAACGAAAAATTCTAATGGTTTTTATGAAATTTCATGGGATTAGGGAGGAAATATGTTAAAAGCAGAATATCTTAAAGAGATTTCTTATTCAGCAAATTCTCAAAGCGAAATGGCTAAAATTCAAAAAGTTTTGATAAATGCTGCTATGGAAGGTAAAACAGAAGTTGAAATCAATAATCGCGATATTGATTGTGATACAATAACAATTCTCAAAGAGAAAGGTTACACTTGTTATCAAGATAATCTTTCAGTATTGGTTAAATGGGAGGATGCGTAAATATGCAAAAGTATACGCAAACAATAAGTAGTAAAAAATTCGCACCGTTCACTGAAAAGAATAAAAATATTATTATTCATTTCGATGAAATTTTTAATAATCCTGAACTTGAAATATTTAATGTTTTCAAAATGAGTGTTGGTAAAAAACGTGTTTATGCTACATTTGCCAATACAATTTGTAAAGATAATAATAAACTTCTTGCTGGAAATTATCCACTTGCACAGAAAGTTGTATTTTCATATCTTACTATTAAGAAAGCTATTGATAAACAATTATTTGTTAAAATAGATTCAGATTCTGAACTTCAGAATTATGGAGCTGATGCAAAACGTGATTTTGGTAAATATGAAAACTTTATTAACTTCATGATTAACCAATTATTCTCTGCAGATTTTATTGATTATATCAAAGAATATGTTGATAAACATTATAAAATCTTTGTTGATGAAAAAGAATCTGAAAAATATGCTCCTGGTACAACATTTACAAATGAACACTTTAAGTTACTTTATGTAATTTGTATCATGACAAAATTTGCTATTCCATTATGTACACATTACATTTATGTGAATTCTGATAAAAATATTGATGTATTTGTATTCATTTACACAGTATTTGATGCTTTATTCAAAATTGCTGTTGTTGGAACAAACTGTAATAGTTTGATGAATAAGATTTATCAATATGTAGATCGTGTTGTTCGTCAGACAGAAGCACCAAATAGAAAGATTTGGGACAGTTTCCCTATTTATAATGATACACGTGAATCAATTGTAGATGATCTTGTAATTAAGATTATTACAACTATTGTACCAAAATTTGATTTTGAAAGACCAATTATCAATCTTATTACAGCTGTTGCTCGTGATAGTGTAGGTCTTTATAAGATTAAAGCTAAACGACCATTTGAAAGTTTTAGAATTAATGATAATGATACATCAAACGATGATGAAGATTCATTAAGTGAATCAGATATTTTCGATATGTTTTATCGTAATATTGATGAAAATCTTATTGTACTTAATCATTGTGCAAATGATGATGCTATTGATACTATTTGTAAACGTGAAGGTATTGAAATATCAGAAAAAGAATTTGAATGGTATAAGAAGCATTATAAACTTCATAACTTTACTATCAAAGTAAGAAATATGGTATTTGCTCAATTCTTCAGTGGTTCTACAAATGTTGAATCTTGTACATATGATCAAACTATAAAATTGATGATAATAATGATTAAGAAGATGAAGCAATTAAATATTAATTATCTTCCTCATTTTATCACAGCTGAAAGAAAATCTTATACATTTACACATATGCCTAGTGCTGGAATTTTAAAAGCACTTAAACAAGACATTGATTATAATAACTTAATTGAAATGAAATATAGAAGTATTAAATCTGTATTTGATATCAAAACTACAAATACTGATGAAAATAATCCTATAAAAGATATGATTGTAAGTTTAATTCATAATGATTATGTCTATAATGAATATGATAGACCCGATCTTAATGGTAAACCTATACAGATTGATGATATTAAAATCATTAACGATGTACTTCAATTGTATAAGAAAATGATAATCTAAAAGAGTAAAGTTCTATATTTTAAAGAAAGAGGGTAAAACCCTCTTTCTTTTTTTGTTTATTTAATTCATTAATTTATATATTATATTAATGGTATAAAATTCATAAGGAGGTCTTAAATATGGATTTTAATATTATTATTGATGCTTTAACTAAAGCATTAACTAGAAAGGATTTCAAATTAGAACAGTTATCATGGATATATAATCTTTACATTCATTATTTTAGATTAAAGGTTTATGGTAATGAACAGGTTTTGAATGAATTTTCAGAACTTGTTAAAAGTAAAAGAGCTTGTAATAAGTTAAAGAAATATGATGGTTTCGAATCTATAAGAGTAAAATTTGATTCGAGATATGAAATTTTTAAAGTTGAGAAAATCGATAATGAAAGTTTTTGGTTTTATCTAAATATAGATAGACGCGAAGCTGGGAAATCAAAATTCTTAGCTTTAAAAGAGTTAAGTTTTAATTCACGAAAATATATGTTTATAAAAACATGTTTTAAACATAGTGAAGATGAACGAAAATTCTTAAATGACACTACTGATAAATGGCTTCATTATTATGCATCTGTAAAAATTACAAAAGCTGTACATCAAATGATTATCGAAGATACAATTTATCATTATGGTCCATTATATTTTGATACGCTATGTAAAGCTCTAGTACCTTTTGATCTAGAGAGTTCAACTGTATTTAAATTTCATAAAGAATACAGTCAAGATTATTTCTTTAAATATAATTATGATACTCATAATACTACTTTCTTTTATAAAGAAAGAAATCCATATTGGGTAGAAAAATAATTTGAATCCAAAAAAGAAAGGGAGTTTATATTCTCTTTCTTTTTTTTTCTTTATTTTTGACAATTTTATATACCTAATGGAAAATAGGAGAAAAATAAGTGCTATGAATGATATTCTTACAGAAGAAGCGAAATCTTTTCGACTTATAAAACCTAAAACTAAACGAGGTGATTATAAACCTTTAGTAACTTATACTAAAAAATTAATGAATAATGTTTTCTTTTCATTAGCAAGTGAACCTGAGGAAATATTTGTTGGACTTAAGAATCTTTTTGGTCCAAATGGAGCTTCTAAATCATTTTGGAGATATTATTTTCCTAAAAGATTTATTTGGTCTTCTGCTCTTTATATTAATCCTCGTGTAATTGAACTTATTGATAAAAAGAAAAAGATAGATCTTGTTAAAAGGAATTTCAAAGGATTTAAAGGCCAACCTAATAATAAAATTATAGATAAACGAAATCTTATTGTTGACTTTACAGATATTTTACAATTAGTTGTACCAGAAGATAGATCAATTATTATTAAACAATCAGTAATTAACTATCTTAATATGATTTATCCTGAACTGATTTGTTATATTCTTTTTTATAACGATAAACACGATAAAAATAATGATATTGAAGAATCTACTGAAAGTAAAACTGATTATTTTGATGCATTATTACCTCCTAATGCATATGATGATTTTCTTAATGGAAAAATAAGTAGAGAAGATCTTAATAAAATGTATATAAAACCAGAAAAAGAGTATAAACAAATTTTGTCAGATATGTATTCTAAAGAATCAGATGAAGCTCTTAATAAAGAATTTAAAGATATGTCTGATGAAGAATGGAAAGAACTTGTTGATGCTTTAAACAAATCTGTTGAAGCATTTACAGAAAAACTTATGGCTAAAACTAAAGTTTTTTCTCTTTCTGGTCCTGCTATTGGTGTTGATCAATACGGATTTGATAAATTTATTATTTCTATTCCATTTCATTTTAAAACTACAAAATATCTTTCTATGCAATATCTTGCAGATAGAGTAGTTCTTCAGAGAAATATGAAAATAAATACAGATCTTGCTTATCCTCTTACTTTCTTACAATTTATTGTAAAAGCATATGAAGCTTATTTCAATAATTCATCTGGAAATGAATTTGCAAATGAAATGAATAAACATAATATTACATTCCATTTTTATTCTGATCAAGGTGTAGGATTCTGTATTAACTTCAAAGAACTTAAGAATGATATGAAATATAGACCTGATAGATTTATTCGTACATTAATGACAAGACTTCAGGTTTTAGCTATGGTAAATGCTGGTGCTGTTTCATATGATCAACTTGATAATATTGATAAAGAAGAAGTTAAAGAAGAAAAAGAAAGATTTTATTCAAAAACAGTTGATATTGAATCTTCTAATAAAGCTAAATCAGAATTAAAAGAAAATCTTAAAGATATAGTTTCAAATGATTTAGTTCTTCAAAATGTTATTGAAGCAAATAAAGAAGAAAAAGTTGAAGAAATTAATTCTCCAGATGATGTAAAAGAAAATAATCATTTATTTACAATAGATAATCCTTCTGCTAAAGATATAGCTGAATCAGAAACAGCTATGAATAAACTAAATGAAATATCAAAATCATTTAAATCATCAAAATATGTTATTAAATCTGAAAATGAGAATGATGCTGCTACAGTTGAAATATCAGATAGTGATATCAATGAAATCTTAAATAATACTGATGAAACAGAAGATTATAATGATTCTATAGATGATGAAAATGTATTAGATAATATTGATAATGATTCAGAAACATTAAATGAAGACGATTCAGAAATAGATTTTGATGCTTTTGACGAATTTACAGATGAATTCTCATCAACAGATGATGAAGTAGTTGATGAATCTATTAGTAATGATAGTGAATATAAAGAAATTAAGCCTACTGGAAAAGGTCCTATTAAATTAGCTAAAATTGAAGAATATGAAAGAATCAGAACACCAGCTGAAACTAAAAGACTTAAAATACTTCAAGAAAAATATAAGTCTATAAAAATTGATGGTACAAATACTATTAATGATATTATTGGAAAATCTTCTAATATTTCCATAGAAAAAACAAAAGCTGGTAATTTTACTCCACAGATTAAGAATGAAAAACTTACAAATATAAATTCTGTTAATTTCCAGAGATCATATGTAAAGAACAACTATCAAGCAGATATTATTAATTCTGTTAGATCACTTTCTATTAATAAGGAAGTTCCACTTTACATTACTTCAGCAAATGTTGAAGATACATCAACTCAATATAGTGATCAGTTAACTTATAAATTCATTCTTGAAGATGAATTTAAAAAGAAACACACAATTAAATTTGATGTACCAAAAATTGATGAATTTGGTATGGTTAAGATAGGTGGAACTAAAAAGTATCTTAAAAAACAGATAATAAGACTTCCTATTTGTAAAATTGGACCAGATAAGGTTTATGTAACAACAGAACTCAATTCTTTTCAAGTACAACGAACTGGAGTTCTTCTTAATAGATCATCTGAAATTATTAGAAAAATATTGGCTGGATATCTTCCAGAAAAAGAAAATGTAGAAATCGAAAGAGGTAACTGTTCTAAAGAAAATAGTTCATATTTAACAACTCTTGAATATGATATATTGGCAAAAAATTATTTCTACATTAAATTAAATGATGAGAAATCAGTATTTGGTGATCATATAGAAATCTATTTTTCACAACCACATATTAGAAATATTCTTAAAAAACATCCTGAAATAAATACTGGATTTGAAAATAATGAAATACCTGATAATGTACTCCCAATAGCAATAAATTATTCAAGAAATGTCTTATATTATATAGATATTAAAGAAAATTCTTCTGTTAATGGTAGTATTCTTGGTATTCTTATGGAAGTATTTGAAGATGATAATGGTGAATTATTGAACTTTATTAAAAATATCAAAACACCAAAACGAAGAATGTGTACTAAAATTGAAATTCAGGATAAAATAGTTCCTCTTATTGCATTCTTAAATTATCTTTTTGGATGGGATAAAGTTGCATCTTATTTCCCTGAAAATAAAATTGAATTTTCTGAAAAACCTTTAAGAAATAGTAATAAACTTTCTATTAAATTTTATGATGGATTCTTATATTATAATCAGTATCCTCTTGAAGGAGCATTATTAATTAATGGTCTTACAGAAATAGATACTGAAAATTATAAATATGAAGATCTTAATAATAAGGGACTTTATATAAATTATACATATAATAAATTTCATACAAGAAACGTTGTTAAAGGTTGGATAACAGCAAAAGAAAGTATGCTCGATCTTAAAACTTTGCAAATTCTTGCAGAATTAGGTCTTCCAACAGACTTCCTTGAAATTTTCTTATACTGTAATAATCTTTTAACTGATAATCAAGTTAAATCTGAATCTGATATAACAAATTATCGTATACGTTCTAATGAAATTATTTCTGAATGTATTTATAAAGTATTGAATGATAAATATACCGAATATAAGAAACGAACTGGAAAGAAAAATACTGTTTCTATTCCAAGAAATGCTGTAATGACTAAAATCTATAAAACAGATATTCTTGCAAATTATGATAGTATTTCTCCTGTTGGTGAAATTCGTGAAATGAATCTTGCTACATTTAAAGGACCAGGTGGAACAAAACTTGAACAAGCATTCACTGTTCCAAAACGTGCTTATAATGAATCTTATTATGGTATATTTGCATGGTCTACTCCTGATAACCAGAATGCTGGTATTACGAAAGAATTAACAGTAAATGCAAATATCATTAATACATTAGGATTTGTTGGTAAAACTGATGGTGAAAGTAAAGATTTAAATAATATTGCATCAATTGCAGAAGCTATTACGCCATATGCTAATAAATATGATGATCCATCTCGTGTAGCATTTATTTCTACACAGAATGCTCACGTTTGTGGATTGAAAAATTCTTCTCTTCCACCAGTAAGAACAGGTATGGAAAAGATTATTAGATCTATGGCTGGTTCTAACTTTGTTACCAATGCTCCAAAAGCTGGTAAAGTTATTGATATAGATGAAGTTTCTAAGAAAATATTTGTTGAATATGATGATAAAACAAAAGAAGTTATTGATTTTGATAGTGTTAAATTAAAGAGTTCAGATATATTCAATTTAACTACTCGTGCATCTAATGTAAAAGTTGGTCAATCATTTAAAGAAGGTGAAACTCTTGTTTATGATACACGATTCTTTAAACTAGATCCTATTACAGGTGAATTAGTATATACTCAGGCAATAAATGGAATGGTTGCTCTTACTGAAACATGTTTTACTGAAGATGACTCAGATTTAATAACAGAATCTTTTGCAAAGAAAATTAGTACAGATGTAACACATAGAAGACAGATATCTATCAAAATGACAGATACTATTTTCAATTATGCTAAAGTTGGCGATTTTGTTTATGGTGATAGTCCACTTATTACATTTGATGATTCTGGAATGTATAATGATGATCAAGATGATGAAGAAGACGATCTTTTTAAAGATATGAAAGAAAATCTTTCTTTAGATACTTTATCAACAATGATTCATCAGATGCCAAAAGCTAAGCATATTGGATATATTACTGATATTAAGATTTATTGGACTAAACCTCTTGATTTTGCTAGTAAATCTGTTAAAGCTATGATTGATGATTGGTCTAAAAATATTAAATCACAGATTAAAAATGAAGAAGCATTTACTGGATCTAAAAAACCATCTCCAAAAAGAAAACTTCTTCAAGTTACAAAAATGGAACTTGGTGAAAAGAATATTAATGGATGTGAAGTTGATCCAGATGGTGGATTAGTAATAGAATATTATATTTCTGAAGAAAACTTTATGGGAACAGGAGATAAAATTTCTCTTAACTCTTCTCTTAAAACTGTTAATGCAACTATTGTACCAGAAGATAAAGAACCATATACAGAAATAGGTTATAAACTTGATGGCATTTTTAGTTGGATTTCTCAGAATGCACGTATGGTAAATTCACCATGGTTTAATGGATTTATAGGAAAAATACTTTATGTATTTAGTAAACGCTGGGCTAAAAATCTTTTGAAAGAATTGGAAATTACAGATATTCCAAAACTTGAAAGAGAAAATATTCCTAGTGGAAATTTATAAAAAATATATTAAGAATAGACTCATATTGAGTCTATTCTTATATTTTGACAACATTATATATTAACCATAAATATATTAAACTTTTGACTTAACAAAAGTAATAAAATAGTAATTTTTTAAGGAGAATAAATATTATGAATATTAATGATAAGCTTAAAGGATCTTATTATCGTGCACCTATGACTAATCTTGCTAGTCGTAGAAATGTAGTAAATAAATTAAATGAACTTATCGATTATTTTAACAACATTAGTAAAAGACTTGATGAATGTTTTAATAAAGTTACAAATGATCGTGAAAAAATGAAATCTAATCTTTTGACTATTTATGAAGAAATTTTACACTTCAAATATTTACTTGAACATTTTCATTATGAAATCGATTTACATATCAATGAAAAATTGAATAGTATTATCGATTCATTTACTACAAATATTTCTGATTATATTGCAAAATATGATATTAACTTTTTCAATCATAGTACACAGACTGATGAAAATGTTAATAATCAGCCAGTTGCAGATACATTTGAAGAATGGGATAGAAGTGTAAATGCTGTAACTAATTCTCTTGGTATAAGATGGTTTGGTGGAAAACTTAAAGATTCTGATGTTTTAAATAAATTGTCAAATATTCTTCATATTACTAAAATTAATACACATGATGGTACATTAAATAATGATTATATTAAATCTAATCTTATTCTTGAACTCTTTATTTATACTAATAAAGGTATGGCTTGGTTAGTTCTCGGTCAAGATGCTACATTTGGTTATAATATGATCACAAAATATATTTCGCCAGAAATGGGTAATATGAATATTAAACTTGTTAGTGAAGTAAGAAACTCACAAAAAAGTTATAATTTAAATGTTGTTGATATGGATATGATTATTTCTGATATAATTGGAAATAATGTTAATAATAACGATGTATATATTAAAGTTTGTACAAATATTCCAGCAAATTCTGAATCTGGAAAAGATGCATATTATCTTTCAAGTGATCCAAAATTTAATAATTTTGAAGTAAAGAAAAAACTTGTTAACTTTGGTAAAGGTTTATTGTATAGAGATAATAAAGATGTTGAATATTACAAACGAAAAAATAATACAATGGAAGATATACAATCTAAAAATTTTGCAAAAATTTATACTCCAAACTTACTATCACCATCAGTTGATAAACCTAACAGTATATCATCAGATAATAAAATAAAATCTTATTATGAAGAAATAGATTTTGTTAAAAATAATTCGGCTATTGATGTACAGAATAAAATTATCAATCCTAATGGAAATGAAATTAAAAGAATTTCTGATAAAATAAATGGGATTGTAATCGATGATTCAAGCACTATTTTAAACGGAAATTATTTCGAAAATAGTAAACTTAATGAAGAAAAAAAAGAAGAACCAGAATTATTTAAAGGTGATCAGAATGTTGATTTAAAAGATTATAAAACAACAGGAGTTGTTTCAATATTAAATCAAAATGAAGTAGTATTGAAAGTTGAAAATTTTGTTAGTAGATTAACAAGTTTTATTGAAAATGATAAACAATATAATTCTGGAAATAAAGATTTAGTTCTTATGAATAAAATATCAAATAGATCAATAAAAGATGCCAATATTAATGATGACACAGTTGTTAATGAGGATATTAAACATGTTTTAAATCCCGAAACACCAATAAGAAAAATTAATTCTGTTTTTAAAAACGATTCTATAACTCTTATTGGAACAGATGATAAACTTTTTGCTCTTAAAAAGAATAAAGATGTTTTTGAAGAAATTGTAAACTATCATGTTTATGATATTATCGAAAATGATGAAACCATTTATATTGGTACAGATTCTGGTATATTTATATACGATACTGATTATGATGTATTAAAATCAACAAATTTGGTGACTGGTGAAATTGTTAAGTTTTATAAAGGAAATGATAACTTTATTTATGCTTTTAGAAAAGCATCTAATTCTGATATTAATACTAGATCTTCAACAGAAGAATTCAATCCAAATAAATTATATATTAAAGATTTTATGTTTATTCTTTATGATAATGTTTGGTATGAAATTAATGATTTTGCTAAATCGATTTTAAATTTATCTGGAAATTATTCACTTTGTTCATTAAATAGAGATGTAATAGATTTATTAATTGATCCTGATAAAGTTGATGATTTCAATTATTATAAAATAGAATTCGATGATAAAAATAATAAAGGTTATTTTTTAACAAATAAAGGTCTGATTACTTTTGAAAATGTACAAATAAAAAATACTTTATTGAGTTTTGGTAAGTTTGAAATATATGAAAATGAAACTTTTTTTGAGAATAAAATGAATATTATTAAAAATAAAGATGAAATATTATTACTTACTTCAGAATTATATGAAAAAATAAAATTACAAGAAGAAAAAATAGAAAAAATAATCCCTATTATTAGTACTAATATATACAATATATTACAGGAAGAAATATTTAAATTCAATAATAGATTTTTCTCTGTTGGAAAATATGGAATATGGTATAGTAATGATGAATGTGAAACTTGGATTCCAAGTAATATAACCGATATTGCACTTAATCGTATGGAATTAGCTCAAGATGGAACATTAGTAGCTGGTAGTAATAGTAGTGATAAAGGTATTTATTATAGTGAAGATAATGGTGAAACTTGGATTC
>JAEEGL015495693.1_pt1 | contig 14750 bp, 7 predicted proteins | sample 9134231 | NCBI WGS metagenome assembly JAEEGL01 (sample SAMN16246548, study PRJNA631951) | gut metagenome | biome: gut microbiome; feature: rumen; material: fiber-attached | host: Bos | place: Iran: Karaj | collected 2018-10 | reverse complement strand
TCTAAATTATATTTATGAAATAGGTTTTTAAGTATTAATAATCCTTCATAGAACTCTTTTGGTACATCAAGTGATACATGTGGCATATGCATTAATATTTTCATTTTTTTATCCTCCTCTACCACAAAAAGAGGATAAGAAAAATCCCATCGTTTGATGGGATTAAAATCAGTAAATATATCATCCCATCATTCAAGCTTTAGCACCGAGCCTCAAATGAGGGGGTTGCTGAAGAGTCATAGAGCTTGTCTCTCGTCTTCTCTTTATGGTAGTTATATTTTAACATACTTTCTAATTATATTAATACTTTATTATTCACTTTTAATGCTTATAGTTATTAATTTTTTATAAAAATCAAATATTCGATTTTACTTTCTCTTTTTAATAATAAATGTTTTTGATTCTCCATCATTTTGATTTTCTTTACAAATATAATCATCGTTAGAATCTATAATTCTATGTAAAATACGTCTCTCATTTTTAGATAAAAATCTGGTTTCGAATTCACTTGATTCTCCTAATTTAGAAAGCCAATTTTCCACTTCAATTTTGAAGTATTCCTCATCTTTTGTTTTTGGAACAAATTCATCGTATGGAACAGGTCTATATTTAACCTTATGCCAGTTATTATTAGGGTTATCAATCATTACTTTTATTATTACAGGATTAAATGCTTCTAATATTTCAACACAATTTTTAATTATATACCTATTTTCTCCTGAATCATATGATGCACTACCATGAAAAACTTGATTTCTTAACAAATAAATTAAACCAAATAAGTCTAACCTAAATTCATTTGCATGTAACCCTGTAGTTTTAAAGTTATCAAATTTATTTCTCATTTCTAAAATTTGATTTTTTACTTTTTCTTCCCTTTCCTTTTTCTTTAGTTTCTCGTCTTCCCAATATTCTTTATATACTTCAGGAATTTTAATAAATTCTTCTATTATGGTTGAATTGTCCTTTATAACATTATCTAGTAGATGATTTTTATCAACCTTATTAATAGATTTTAATAACATATCTACTCCTTTTTTATCAGCAAATCCAGAACCATATAACGCATTAAACGAAATCCATAATTTTATTAATTTTTCATCTGATTTTTCTTCATATATTGAAGCTTTCGTCCAAGTTAAGGCTCTATAAATCCTCAACTTAAAATCTAATGTCATAGTATCTTTTTTTGATTCATAATATTTCTTTATCTCATGATATTTGATAAGGTATCTTAATTCATTAATACTTTCTAAGAAATCTAATCTATCCTTATATTCTGTTACTGATTCTTCTAGTTCATTATTTTTATCAGTTAACTGAGTATTGTTTTCATGCAATTCGGCATTTTCAGTTTTATATTTAGTATCAAATTTTTCTTTTTCTGCTTTAAGCTCATTATTTATTTTTTCGTACTCTTTTATTTTTTTATCTTTTTCTTTAGTTTTATTTTTATATTCTTCTAGTTCTTTTTCTAATTTTCTTATTTTTGTATTCAACTTACTATTTTCTTTTTCTTGTGATTTTGTATTAGTTTTATTTATACTAGATTTTTTTGTTTCAATACTTTTTTCATTTATATCGCTACTTTTATCTAGAATTTCTTTAAATGCTTCATTTGGAATATTAAATAATGATACAAATTTTTTTTGATAATCTAATAATTCTTTCTTAAGGAATGTAGACGATAAACTTTTTACAAGCAATTCATATTTATCATCTAGTTTTTCTTTATATTCATCATAACTCATTTTTCCTTCTGTTAATTCAAGCAATTCATTAGTATCTTCTACATTTTTATTTATTAAATTACAAATAAAAGCAATTTTAGTATTTAAAAATAAATCGTCATTTGAATTAAAAATTTTTTCAATAATAATTCTTAATTCCTTTTCCTTACCATTACTAGATTTCTTCTTACAAATGCTAGCAAAGTAATTTAATTTTACTTTATCCAAATATTTTTTTAATTCATTGTACATTGGACTATTTGTATTCGATAATTCATTATTGAAAATATTATAGTCAAATTTTTCTAGGGACATTACATAATAATCAATTAATTCTTCACTATCGATTCTTTCTTTTAATTTAGAAAAAAAGAAAACTATGTCTTCATTACTAACTGATTTCTTTGCCATAAAAATATCTCCTTTAAATGTATTTGTATTAATTATCTTATTATATCATATTTCTATACACACTCAAAATATAGACAATTATTTAGAAAACGAAAAGCCCTAAGGCATTCTAGATTTTCTCTAGTCAAACTTTAGGGTTACTCTTCGCATTGTGCTATATTTTTGAAGCCGGCCAACCTAAACTTTTAAAATACCATATACAGTATCTTATAATATCGAACGAATATATTGCAAATAGTCAGCTAAACACTCACCAATTTTTTTGTTTCTAAATGTTTTACCAAGTTCAGTAACACGCAAAAAATATGAATTACTACCCTTTTCAATTCTAGGCATTAAATAACGTAATTTGTTATGCTTTATTGTTACTGTATTATACGCGTTTCTAATATCTGAATTTGTTATTTTTTTTCTTTTTTTCGATGCTTTTATTTTGTCTATTTCTGACCACCAATAGTAATATAACCTTGATAGATCTTTCTTTATATCCTTTTCGGAGTTCGATTCTATTGAATCTAATCTTTGACTAATTGGATTAGTATTTTTAGAATCATTATTTGAATTCAAATTATCATTAACGTCTAAATCGGATGTTTTTTCTCCTTCATTCTCATATATTCTTATCTCCATAATTTTTTCATATAATGATTTCAAAGCTTTAACATAATTTATTTCATCATTTGGGCCACTACAAGAAGCTTCAACATCAAGTTCAGGACACTTTATATTATAACTTTTTCCATCAACAATAGAACTGAACATACCTTTTTTTAAAACTTTAATCAATTCTATTTTTATTTCCTCACATAATGCCTTATCTGCAGTACTAATTCCTTTATTACAAAGTATTGTTCTTATGATTATTTGACATCTATGTAATAAAGAATCATTTGTTTCATCTACAGCATTATCGCTTTTAATATTATCATTTGAAGAATTAATCACTTCTACTTTAGTTGTATAATCATTGTTACCAGTTAAATCTTCTTCAATATCAGTATCTATATTTTCTTTTTTACTAATAATAGTTTGAGTCGTAGATAAGAATTTCAAATACATTCTCTTCAGTGCTCTATTATAGTTAAATTTTTGTGTATTCCCTTTACTTCCGGAACTAGCCTCAACTTCAAAATCATCACATCTAATAGATACTTTTTTCTTTTTATGGGATACAACTAGTTTATTTGGTAACACCTCATTCAATTTATCTTTTATTTCCAAAAATGTTTCAATAGATGCAGATTGTAACATACTTATTATTTCAGTAATTGTTACATATGTCACAGGTTTTATCAAACTATTGTTATACTTATACAATGTATCAACAATTATTTTTCTGCATATAACCGCCAACTCATACTGACTATCATTTGAATCATTTTGTTTCCTAATTATATTACATTTTTCATTAACAACAAAATTATCATCTATTACTTCAATATAATTTTTTTCTAATGAAGTATTATTACTATCATTAACAAATTCGTTGCTTTTTTTATCAATAATAGTACAAATATCACTTGTTTTTTCGTACTTATCAATTGGTTTCTTAACACTATAATCAAATATTTCCTCACAATCATCTAAATATTGCTCTAGAATATTTATAATATCAAAAGTTCCGTTATACACTTCAAATCTCGTGAAAATATTAATAAAATATTGTTTCAAATCCAATGATAATCTTTCCCATAACTCATAATAGAATGGCGGACTGATTAATTTTTTTGTCACATCACTATTAATTTGATATGGGAACATTCCCTTAATTACTTTCTCTCTTTTAGATAATTCTTCTTTAAGTCTACTTGTAAATGGATCTCTACCTAACATCAAAATTTTAAAAATTAATATAATAATAGAGTAACCTTCAGAGTTCTCATCCAATATCTCAGTTTCGTAATACTCTGGCGAAAAGTAATTTTCTCTTCCTACTCCGCATTTATATTTACCAAATTGGTAACTATCTGTATCAATAAAAAAAACTTTTTGTGGATTTTCAACCATGAAATTATCTTCATTAATATCACCAACTAAAATATCATTCAAATGTAACTTTTGTACAGTATTCATTATTGATAAACACATTTGAACATAATCGCCATCACAATAACTAGTAAATTCGTTCTGTGTTTTTTTGCCATGCATAAATTTTGATAATGAAACACCATTTGCTTTTTTCATTAAATATCCAACAAATTTACCATTATCATATACAATTGCAAATGGCCAACATACTGTATCAGGAATATCACATTTTTCTGAAAGTGTAATCATATCTTTTATTTTGTTTTCTTTTCCAACATTTCTTTCTAAGTCATGAAATACTTTTATTACAAATTCATTACTATTATAGTTCGTCAATGATAATAATTTTAATACTTGACCTTCACCACCAACACCATCATCACCAATAGAATCGCCAACAAGTAACGTTCCTTGCTCACGTCCTGAACTAAGAAGTCTGATGTACGTCAACTCTTTAGTCTTAACTTCTGGCATAAAAATCACCTCTTGACTCTTTTACTATCGTAATATGTTTTTGCATTAAATTCAGTTTTTACTTTTTTTACAAATATATAACTCCAATCATCGACACAATTACTTTTTGAATCAACTATGCTTTTCAACGTTTTATTCATCAAATTACTAATATATTCAAATTCCGTATTTTCAAGCATATTAATAAATTGGACCAATTTTGGAGCCACTTTATTTGAATGAGCTAAAAATGGTAAGCCGTCTGATATCAAAAAAGCAGAATTAAATTTATCTTCAATAGTTCCCTTTTTTATAGATAAATTATTAATTGCGTCATTATCAAACACAGAAAAAGTTGTATTTGCATAAACTAAATCTTCATTATTCTTACTCATATTTGAAATATAATAAATACTATCGTTTTTTAATAGACCTACTATACTATCTCCTATTGAACCAAGAATATATTTACCTTTTTTTATAGCAAGAAAAACTAGCGTAGTTTTATAATTATCCAATTCTTTTTCGCTTGCTTTTAAATCTTTCATGGTTTCATTTTTTAGTGAATCAATAATATATTTGCTTAAATCATCTTCGGTATAAAAATATAAATCATCAAAATCACATTGTAATATATTCACTATTTTTTTGCTAATATAGCTAGACCCCAAATCCGACTTAGATTTGCTACCTAATCCATCACATAAAGCACAGTAAATTCCATTCTTATTGCAGGTATAATACACATTATCTTGGCAAGGTATATTCGAATCAATATGACTTTTACCTATGTTCGATTGACCAATAGCAACCCACCTATTACATTTCTTATTAAAAAACATATTTATACCTTCCAATCCCTATTAGAATCAGTTTTAGTAGTATATTGATCATCAGATCTAACACTCATAGAAGCGCTCTTACTGAACCAACGGAACAATTCTGATATTTTTTCTGAATCTACAGGCTGTGACTTTTGGCTACTAAAGCCATCCATGAATTCTGTTACAGCTTTTTTCTTAGCTTCTTCTATTTGATTTGGAATAATGGGAATAGAAAAAACTGTTAATTTTCGATTTGATTCTAACTCCAATATTTTCTTTTTAACATCCGTACAATCATCGCCAGGTAAACCATCCGAAATTATTACAAGCCATGGTTGATAATATTCAACACCTGTTTGGAAATATTCTTTCTTTCTACTATCTAGTAATTGTAAAGCTTTATTAATCGCACTTGAAATTAAAGTTTGATTCTTAGGAACAACATCTGAAATAGTGATTGCTTCCTTCAATCTAGAAAAATCTCTTATAACTTTACACTCATCATTAAAAGCTATTACAGCTACTTCAGCAGAATCCCTTGCCTTAGCATCATTTAATATTGATTCAGAGAATATTTTCAAAGCTTCTTTTAAGTACTCAAATTTATTGTATTTTCTCATAGAACCACTTAAATCCAAGCAAAAACATATCGGAAGTCTTTGAACTGGATCATCTAATAAATCTTCATCTAAAGAATCATAATCTATATCGTCATCATCAACATCCATTGTTAATGATTGCATTTCAAGCAGTGTAAAAAACGAAGAACATGAACTCTTTAAATCTATTTCCAAGCCATATATTGCCTTAGATATTTTATCAGTGACCGATAGCAATAATTCAATATATGTTCTAATCTCGTTTAAATTGTATGGCAACTCATCAGTTTCTGATTCGTAGTTTGGGTGATCAGCATCATTTCCTGCATTTTTTATTAATTCACAATCAGATATTTTAATTCCGTTATCTTTCAAAATATCCGTAAGTTCTTTATCTTCCAAACACTTAAAAATTGTCAAACCTCTTCCGAAAAAGCCAAAAGATTTTAATTTATTCTTTCGTCCAAGATTATTTAAAAGATATTCTAATAAAATACGGCCCTCTCCATAAATTCCTCTAGCATTTTCTGCTTGAATAGACTGATGAATTTCATCCAAATAATTATCCAACTTTTTATCAATATGTCTTATTTTTTTATCCATTTTTTACCTCCAAAAAAATAAGCACTTTACATAGGATGTAAAATGCTATTAATAAAACGAAAACACAAAATATTATGCTAATTTAAAACACCGTTATCCTATGTGAATATTCTACCATAAAATTGAAAAGTATGCAAAAATCTAATTAAAAGTAAGATAGCCTATCAATTTCTTCATCTAAATCCACATCAGAGTAACCATTTATAAATTGAAAACTAAAATCATCTATTTCATCTAGGGTTAATAACTCTTCTTCAATGCTCACAAGAAAGTCAGAAAAAGAAGTCTTTTTAACCTTTCTATTCCCACCTAATTTTTTTAGAATAATGTCAAAATCATCTTGTTTTCTACTAGTTATTTTTTTAGTAGTCATTTTTTCTACTTCGTCACCTTCTACAATTGTGTCTTCATTACTTTCTGCTTTCAATGACGTTATATTCTTTTGGTTTTCATGATTTTCAACTACATTAGTCTGAATCGAAATAGCTTTTTCATTTGATAAAAACTCTTTATCAGCCTCGTTATCAACCTGTTTGTTTCTTTCATATGACAAGGTATTAACATTATCTTCGCTAGCAATTGTTTCTTCTTTAATGTTATCTTTCGATGATTTTGGATAATTTAAATCGAATTTTTGGCCAGTTGGATCCGCACTTTCACCATTAGAACCTAATTCTTTTTTTAATTCAGTATCTTGACTATTAGTTGCAACTTCTTCACTAATACCTGAACAAGTTTTTTTATTGATGTCATCTCTCTCAGCGATAACATTTTTAACATTTAGATCTATTATATCCCCTGATTTGTTTTGAACTGATTCAATATATACTTTAGCATATTTGCTATTACGCGCAAAACCATCAATAAAAGGATAATCTACTAAAGCTTGCTGAAACATTTTTGAATTAACAAGTTTTGTAATAAGAATTCTTTCATCAAAATCTGTTACTTTCTCTTTAACAAATCTTTTTTCCACTTTTTGAACTATTCTTTCAAAGCATGCCACATCATTAATAATCCAAGTCTTAAATTCCTCACTAGAAATCATAGCAATTAAATTTTTATATAAGACCTCTTTTTTTCCTTTTTTCGAAAAATCATTGTAATAATAACTTGCAACGACCATTCTAGCATATTGTTTTGTTAAACTCATCTTGTCCATTATTGACTTATCAATTACTATTTTAAGCCAATCAGCAAAGTGACCACTCCAATCAAAAGGGATTCTATTAGAAATGTAATACTGATAATTTTTTTCTAAATATTCTTTAATTACTTTTACACAGCCTGATTTTTGGTATAAAGTATAAATAATGTTTTTTTCTTTTTCCCAATCATAACCATTTTTTTCAACGAATTCTTTTAAATAAGGTTCACTTTTACTAAAGATTCCTTGATCAGAATACTTATTATTACTATTAAATAAATTAGTAAATATTATATCATTAAAGATGTATTCTTCATTTTTTGAAAAAAAATCTTCAATAGTTTGTTCAGACAAAGAATTTTTATGTTCATCGACTATTTTAATTTCATTAGTTTTCAAATCATTAGCACTAATTGTTTTTTCTTTTTTAGGAACTTTCGTTGTTTCACCAACTAGTACTTTTTTTAGTTTATCTAGTATTCCCATATAGTACCTCTTTAAGCTTCGTCATGATAGCCAACCAAATTAACTTGTCCTTCTCCAGATAAAATTATAATTAATATATAAATATAATTGTGATAACCAAATAACGCTCCTTGATTTTGTTGCATTTCTAATCTTGATACCATAACATCACTACTTAAACTATTCCTAGCAATATCATATGATTCCTTAATTAGTTGCAATAATTCCTTAGTTTCTGTAGAATTAGGGTTAAACAAATTTCTATCAAAGTTCTTTGACATAGTCAAACAAACAAGGAATTCCATAATATCACGATATTCTTTATCACTTCTAAACTTACCTTTTTTTAAGTAACTATAAATATAGCTTGTGATTAAATTAATTGCCTTTGGCCCATTAGGAGATTCATAAAACTGTTTTAGCCAATTCTTATTAAACCAACAATTTTGGCTTAAAGTTCTAATATAACCAGCTCTTTCATCTCTTTCATCTTTCATGTATTTTTCTTCATAGTAATCGCATAGTTTAGTAGTCATCTTATCAAATACATTAAAAATATCATCTTCTTTTGAATTAATGCAGCGACTCAATCGAATATAATTTTTTGTTTTTTTGGTCTTAACAATTTCGTTATAAATCGATAAAACAGACGAATCGTTCTTATCATAATACCAAGAAGGAACTATTATATCTGATAATGGTCTTAGAAGTCCTTGCTTATAAGTTCCAACCCATGTCGCATTACTTGAACCATATAAATCATTTCTCGTTTCTAATGCCAAGTTAACATTTTCGTAAAAATTTACTAAATCATATGATGAGTATAATTCCTTAAACTTGGACTTACCAATACAATCAGTATCGAATGTACTTCTTAAGAAAAAATAGGCTTTTGATAGCATTACTAGATCTTCATGAATAGGTAATCCCATTATTTTTGTAAAGCGGCCACTAGACATATGAGCTTTACCAGAAATGAAACGTCTAACGCTATTCAAAGTAACGATAAATGTCTTTTCTGAAGGCAAAATCATTTCTTTTGGATGGCCATTATAAATAGGACCAGAATACACTTCTATTTCATGAGGATCAACCCATGTATTTGGTAGTTCATGAAACTCTGATACTTTAATCTTAGGTCTTGCATATAATTTAATTGGACTTTCAGACATATAATTATATTTTACTACTAATTCAACTGGAACATCTTTATCAAGAGGGAACGATTTATCATAAAAATAAGCCTCTTTTGCACTATTAATATCTGCAGAATAAATCTCTCTTTCTAAAGGTAAATAATATTCTTTTTTCCCTTTTTGAAGTGTTATTGTTCCTCTAAATGGAAGTTCAATTTCTTCATCAACAGACAAACGAATATTTTGACCTTCATTATCCTCATCAATTAGATTAACAACCTTGAATCTACCAATATTATCATCAATAACTTCAAGTGAAACTTTAGGCAATCTTTCCTTCCAAATAATTGCATTCTCATCAAGTAATAACTTGCTTCTTATTCTTTCAAGACCACTAAATGCCGCAGAATTATTGACTTGTATTAAAGTATCACCCATCGCCAAATTCATTATTGATGAAATTAGATAAACCCTATTGCATTTAGGAAAGGAACAGTCTTTAGTAACATATTTTTCAACACATTGCTTAAATATTGCATCATCATAAACAACACTTATTCTGCCATCTGGTCTAAATAATTTTATTACGTTGTTAGAAAAGACTTTATCTAACATTTTATTATATATCAGCAAATTTTTCTCTCTATCTGTAAAAGATATAGAATACTTTTTTTCGAATAAATCTAAATATTCATTTGCGAACAATATGTAACTATATTTAATATTTGAATTATTCAAAAATCCTTCTCTAAGTATCACTTTTTTATTGTCTGAATCTTTTCCAATAGATAACTGAGTTATTATAGGATGAAGACCATCCATATCGATAACACAGTACCTATCTCCAATATTTAATTCATCCAAAATACAATAAGTAACAGCAACACTTTTTGGTATAGAAATAATTTTACCTTTCGCAGTATTTAAGCATCTTCTTACCTTGGTATTAAATACATCGATGGCTTCAGGAAGCATACAGAAATATGAAAACTTCTTTTCAGTGCTAGTACTACACACAATATTATCAAGAATCTTTTCAAATGCAGAAATATAGTATCTAGAAGAATCAATTTGTTTCTTATCAGATAAAAATAATCTAGACGAAGAATAACGTTCCTTATCAACATAAATACCATTATCTTTGCATATATGAATATTATCTCCATCACTTAAATAACACTCTGGCATATCATGTAAGTCATTTGATAAAAATACATTATTTTCAAAATCAAAGAAAACATACTCCTCATCACTATCAATTTTCTCGTTGCTATTTAAGGGATAATCTGCAAATTCTTTTTGTATGCCAAAGGCTTTGTTTTTTATTTGTTCATACAAATAATGGTTACTTTCTAAGTATTCTTTAACTTCAGCCATACGCTTGCAATTATTATCCAATTCATTTTTTACATATTCAAGTGAGGAAGTTAATTCAATATGATATGGTGGTTCAACATTTGTCATAGCAGTTTCAATTTCAACTGATATTTCTTCTTCAATCGTATTTTCATTTTCCGTAGTATTACTATGCTTTTTATTTTTTTTCTTAGACATTATCTTCCACCTCCATCACTTTTAAATTTAATGCTGAGGCTAGTTTTTGAATTACCTCTATTTTTTCATCGTAATCTTCAAGCTTCTCATGAATCACTTTCATTTGTTTATTTAATGAATCAATATTAGCAACCAATACGTTATATTCATCTTCACTATTTTGAATATTAGTAAATTCATCGAATATATTACTCAAATCAAACGATTTAGAATAAATACTAATCATATCAAACTTAACTTTATTCTCAGATTTATATTCATATACTAAGACATTTATCTTTTCGTTTGCCAAAGAAACTAAAATTACTCGATCGTTAATTCCGTCATAAAATTTAATAAAATTCATGCCTTCACTATTAACAACAGAAATTTTTCCATCCTTATCTTTAATTTGAGTATATTCATCAAATACTTTAAAATCTCTTAAACTTGCTATTTTTGAGCATACAAATAGGAAAGCAATAAATTGATATCTTTCTTTTAGATTTTCCCAAACACTTTTACAATTTTGTTCATAATAATCAATATCTCTTACTGCATCCCAAATTTGCTTATATTCTTTATCAGATAATAATTTGTTATTTTGTCTCAATTGTTTTTGTTTTAAAACTTCTTTTAAATCTGTACTTCTAACCTTTTGCTTCAAAAATAAGATGTTTTTTAATTTTTCATATAGTTTATAGCAATTCTTATCAGTAAAAGTACACGTTTCACATTTAGGTTCTAATCCATTTGGGTATACTTTTTCGTACAAGTAATCGTACAATATATCGAACAAATACATTGTATGTCTATTTTCGGAAGTATCTGGTGTAAAATATGTCACTTTTGTTGGAATCATATTTTTAGGTGAAATTTTTTCTTCAATCGTAGCACCAGGTCTTCTGGACAACCAATTCATTGTTTTAGAATCAAATCTTGTTACTTTATTAGCGGGAACATTTTTTTCTATTTTAATCAATTTTCTACTTGGTGAATTAATTATCTTTTGTAGGGATTGAGAAACTAATGATGCATTCCTAACAAAATCATCAAAAATGATTTGACTATCACAAGCATCTTCTTCCTCATCTAGAACAGTTTTAACCATATATAAAATATCAACAATTGATTTATAGTTGTATTCTCTAGAAATTCTATCTAAATAATTTTGAAAACTAAGGTTTATGAAATTGTTACTTTTATTCATTAGTTTAACATATTCTTTTTGTGAATATGCATTATCATCTAATGAGGCATGCATAATTTGATCTATTTGAGGAAAAACAACGCTCATTAATTATTCACCCTTTTCTTCTACATCCATGAATTTAGCACTGCACCATTGGAATATACGTGAGCTTAAACTCATTGCTTGTTTGTAATCATCTGCTAGTACAGATACATCTTGATTTATAATAGTACCAATTGAATCAAGAACCTTCTTTGATTCACCACTAACTTCAATACCTCTTAATTTAGGCATTACCTTAAATGCAACTGCTTCAGCAAACGCTGAATCAAATTGTTTTTTAAATTCAGAATCATTATTAAAATTAGAAACTGTTAACGGATGACTAAATACGTATCTTTCAATACTTTGCCATACACGATGTCCTAAATTTCTATTTACCTTTGACATTTGATCATTAATATCTTCGATAATCTTGCGGTATTTATCGATATCAACTTTAGATTTGATTTTTTCCTCATCTAAAGTATTATTACACCATTTAGACCAAACACCATAAGTAAGTCTCTTTTCTGCATTTGGGATTTTAATATCATATCGTCTACTTGCTAAATTTTTGGGTCTAGGGAATGTCAACAATGTAGAACGGTCAACTACTTTATCAGATAAAGCTTTTGTAGTTTCGTCTTCATTCATTGTTCCAACCCATAAAATATTTTTCCCAATTTCCATTTTCTCAGGAGTTTCATTTGCACCTAGACTTATCTCGTATGTAATAGTATCGTCTGTACCACGATTTGTTTCAAATTTAGAAAGCAAATCACTAAAATACAATTCTACGTATGCTAAATTCATTTCATCCAACAATACTAAAAGCATTGTATTCTTCATTTGAGCACTTTGCATATAATATATTGCTCTTGAAAGTTCTGTAGGTTCAAATTTATTTTCTATTGAATTATAATAACCGAATAAAGATTGCATACTATCCCAGTCTGGTTTAACAGGAACAGAAATAAAGTTCATACCACCATGATGTGCATACTGTCTTGGAAGTTCAGACTTACCAGTACCAGAAACACCAGCTAAAACAACAAGAGGTGACCAATCGTGAATCTTAACTGATGTATGGAATGCATATAATAATTTATTTGAGATTTTAATCTCAGCAGCATCCATCTTTAACTTAATATTTTTTAACCAAGTTAATTCAGATTGTTGTGAGCCATATGGCTCTAATTGTGTTATAGCATCAAATTCATTAAATGATGTAAAACTAGATAAACGCTCTTTACGCGATGGTTTTTTCAATCTATCCAGTTCAGCAATTGCATTTTCGTAATTAGATTGATATTGATTTGATTTTTTCTTTTCTACTTCAAGTGCATCTTCATTATTTCTTAATTCGCATAATTCAAGATTCTTTTTATGTATATCTTTATTTAAATCATCAATTTTAGACATTAAATTATCGTATTCTTCAATTTTGAATAATTGAGTTACTAGATTGGCACTATCTACTTTATATTGTTTTAATTTACCAATAATCGAATTTTCAGTATTTCTTAAATTTTCGTTTTCTGTGATTAGTTCATCGACTTTACCTTTTAAACTGGCAATTTCAAATCCGTTTCCATCTTTTAGTTTTCCTGTTAATTCAACTATTCGTTCTTGTTTTTTTGATACTTCTGCTTGAAGATCATTGCATCTATTTTTGAATGTATCTCTTTCAGATATAACATCATTATATAATTCTTGAAGTTTTTCTTCGGCCAAATCATCTAATTGCGCAAATCTACTATTATACGCTTCTTTTTTAGCTTTAATCACTTCTGTTTCAGCATCTAATTCAACTCTCCTTTTTTCTAAAAGAGCTTTATCATTCTTTATATTGCTTTTTTCAATATTAATATTGTCTTTTTCCTTTTGAAGTTCAGCATTGATTTTGGCAAGTTCTTTTTCTTTATAATTTTTTAAGTCGTCATCAATTTTGTTTTGACCATCAATAAATTTTTTACCTTGTTCGGCAATATCATTTTTTACTTTAGATAATTCTCTATCGTATTTAGATCTTTCTTCTCTTAATAAAGTTTGAAATCCAAATTCAGCTTCTTCTTGTCTTCTATCTAATTCATTTTGTAAAGCAGCTTGTTCTTGCTCTTTGTTGGTTAATTTTTTTTCAAATTCTTTAAGTTCTTTTTCCTTTTTAGCAATATCATTTGCCTTAGAATCAAGCTCACTCGTTTTATCACTATAATATTTATCTGCTTCCTGGCGCGTTTTGTTGGAATAATCTTTAGCTTCCTTCATAGCATCATTTTTCTCTGTTTCAAATTCCTTTTTCTTTTCCTTAATTTGATTCAAAGTATCACTATATATTTTTTGAGCCTCAGCTTTTAATGAAGATGCTTCATCCTCTTTTTTAGTAGCATTACTATATAATTCATTAGCTTCCTTGACTCTTTCTTCTAATTCTTTAAGAATAGTTTGTCTTGCTTCCTCTTTATATTGTTCAATCAATTCACTAGAATCTTTCTTGGCTAATGCGATATCATCATTCAACTTATCTAATTCTGCCTTCTTTGCATCATATTCAGGCTGATAGTTATTTATCAAATTTTCCATTTCC
>JAEEGL014103572.1_pt1 | contig 14750 bp, 14 predicted proteins | sample 9134231 | NCBI WGS metagenome assembly JAEEGL01 (sample SAMN16246548, study PRJNA631951) | gut metagenome | biome: gut microbiome; feature: rumen; material: fiber-attached | host: Bos | place: Iran: Karaj | collected 2018-10 | reverse complement strand
GCGGTTACGATGGCGCTTGTTTGAGTCCTCAATTACATGTTTTTTTAACTCAATATCAAAATATTTACAAAATTCATCGAATATACAAAAAATTTCTACTAAATTTGCAGTATCCATAGGAGTGGTGAATTAATGGTTAAACTTTTGATTTTCACCTTTAAAGTTACTAAAAATTTATCACTCCTACAACTTTTTTAATACTTTTCTTATACCGAACTCACGTTAAAATAATTAACGCCCTATGAACTATCAGGAATTGCAGGAAGCGAAACAGACGTTCAGACTTCATGCTCTGGAGAAGGAATATAAACCGCTCTTCAAAGCAAGAGAAGATTTTGTTCGCAGATTTAGTCCCTCGAAGATTTCATCCATGAAGATTGACGATTATGTTCAGGGGAAACAGAGCAAGACGAGTTTCTGCTACATGTTAGAACGTACACTCAGAATGTTGGGTAACATTGGAGGGCAACCTTCTTCAAAATTTGGTATTTGGTACTCACCGTCAGAGATGCGATATAAATATGACCCTCGATTTGGTGATGACTACGAAGATGCATTCCAGACAATTAAATCTTCCATTGCTGAGTTGTTGGAGGCTGGCAAACACCACGATTATGATGACATCATAGCTAATCCACTTAACGCTTTGATAAAAGGTAAGATTCTCTCCGTTTATTATCCTGATGACTATCTGAACATTTTTTCGAGGGAACATCTGGATCACTATCTGAGAACATTAAATCTTGATACAGCAGAACTGATGAAACAAAATGTTTTGTATAAGAGAGATGCACTGCTTGCTTTCAAGGATAGCGACAAGGATATGAAGAAGTGGAGCATTGACATGTTTGCTGTGTTCCTTCATTCTCATTACCCCAAGTCGCCAGCTAAAGCCGATGAGATGGCTGTTAAGCCAAAAGAAGAAGGGTTGGAGTTTCCTACATTGGAGGATGTTTCGTTTGTTGATTTGAAATTGGCAAGTGGAAAGAAGACAACTACAAGTAAGACTCACTCTAGCACACCCTCGCCGGACTACGAGAAGGAAGCTCGGAAGTATAAGAAACTTGGTGACAGAGGAGAGTACATAGTCATGCAAGCAGAGGCAGATAGGCTGATGAAAGAACTATCGATTACCGAAGCGAAAGCAAAGAAACTTATCAAATGGGTATCTCGCGAAAGCGATGTCTATGGGTTTGATATTCAGTCTGTGAACGAAGATAAGACTCCACGATACATAGAAGTGAAAGCTACTCAAAGAGAAGTGGGTGACCTGGACTTCTATTATACAGAGAACGAATATGAGACTGCTAAGAAGTATGGTCAAGACTATTATATATACATAGTCTATGAAATCCTGACACCACACCCAAAAATTTGGGTTATCAAGAACCCTTTCGATGATGGCATGGATATCAAGATGAAGCCTGTTAAATATAAAGTTCAATTGAGTACATCAAAGAAATAAGATTTGTCAATCTGAAATAATATACAATTCATCTTATCAAGATTGACAACGAAACGAACTCCCCCACTGATTTTCAGCACCAATGCGGAAAGTCAGTGGGATTGTTGTTTTCAAAATGTTCCCACTTATTCATAGCATGAGAGATGTATATATGGCGCAGTATGTTATGGATGTATTTCTTGAACTCACAAAAAATCTCTCTACGTTTCAGAGGGTAACGCGAGGTCACTTTTGCTTCAAAAAGGTCACTTGAAGGTCACCGCCTAAAGAAAAAGCACTTGCGAGGAACTCGTAAGTGCTTGATTTTCTTTGTGGACTAGCCAGGGCTTGAACCTGGGACCTCCAGATTATGAGTCTGAGAGGATACAATTTTATGAAATTTTCTTTATTTGAAATTTGATTGATACACAGACATTTAGTTGGTTTACACCATCAAACAATACGTTTTAAAAACAACTTAACTCAACCCGATTGTTTTCGCATTGTTTTCGCAAAAATTTTGCGAAAGGACATCAGACTTGAGTCTGGAGGTGTCAAATTAAACACCTCCTCACTATAGCCCCCATATTCTTCAGTAAAATAATTGGAACTATAAATACATCATCTTCTCACTGATATGACTCCCCCAACAGTGGTTAAGACCAGCTAGAATGGCGGTGCTTTCTCAAATATATTGCAGTAGAACGCATGTAATTATGTTAAATTTTATAGATTTTATATTAGAAATGATGTAATATTGAAATAAAGTTGTAATTTTGCATTCGAAATAATATAATTTGACATGGAAAGGACAAAACTATCAGCAGTTGTAAAGACTCTCCGCAAGGAATATGGTCTTACTCAGGAAGACCTCGCTCTGAAGTCGGGCGTGGGGCTTTGCTTCGTCAGAAATCTGGAGCAAGGAAAGCCGACACTGAGGATGGATAAGGTAAACCAACTACTTGATTTGTTTAACTACGAACTAACGGCAACACCTAAGCAATGAGGCAGGCAAAAATATATCGCAAAGACATTCTTGCAGGCATCCTGACAGAAGAAGGCGGTGAATACCGCTTCTGCTATGATGAAGCGTACCTTGCTCGTGAGGATGCGCAGCCTGTAAGTCTGACACTTCCATTACAGACGGAGGCTTTTGTTAGTCCCGTGCTATTCCCGTTCTTCGACGGCCTGATACCCGAAGGATGGTTGCTCGATGTGGCAATCCGCAACACCGACATCAGCATTCTTGACCGTATGTCTCTGTTGCTGCTGTGTTGCAAGGAGTGTATCGGTTCTGTCAGTGTTGTACCCATAAACAAGGAAGGAGGCGAATGATGTGTAAGTGTCTGTATTGTTACAAAGAATTGGAGGAAGGGCAGAAAGACTTTCACCCAGGTTGTGCCCGGAAGTTCTTCGGGACAAAAGATGTCCCGTCAATGGAATATCGGCATGAAGACCTTGAAAGCCTTGCAGAGCAAGTCATTCGTGCCCAGACATCATTAACTGGCGTTCAACCCAAATTATCGCTGAACCTCAGCAAGCATGAGGGCTGTAGCCGGCTGACCATTGTAGGACTTTGGGGTGACTACATCTTCAAACCACAGACAGATAGTTATCCGCAGTTGCCTGAAAACGAAGACCTGACGATGCACCTTGCTGAAGCAGCGAAGATAAGCGTTGTCCCTCATAGCCTCATTCGTTTGGCTGATGGAGAACTCGGCTACATTACCAAACGAATTGACCGCACCAAGAATGGTGAGAAGATAGACATGGAGGACATGTGTCAACTGACGCTGCATCCCACAGAGTATAAATACAAAGGCTCGCATGAGCAGATAGCGAAGACCATAGCGCAGTATAGCAGCACACCTAAGCTTGACCTGACGAACTATATGCAACTATTGCTTTTCTGTTTTGTGACAGGCAACAACGACATGCACCTGAAGAACTTCTCACTCTATCGTCCTTCCGGGAAATACCAGTTGACTCCAGCATACGACCTCCTTAACGTTGCTATAGCCACCCCCAAAGACAAGGAGGAGTTGGCGTTACCCCTTTCTGGGAAAAAGACTAAACTACGTCTGGACGATTTCCTGAAAGCTGCAAATACGATGGGGTTGGAGAAGAACGTGGTGCTACGCCTTATAGCCAGCCTTAACAAGGCTCTATCCAAGTGGGAGAACTTCATCCAGGATTCCTTCCTCAGCGAAGACATGAAGTCTGCATATATGGAACTCATCACTTCTCGGTTGGCTCGTTTGCAAAGTTGAGATTTCCTGGATTTTCAATGGAAAACTCCCAAGATTTTCAATTGGAATGTCGTTTTTTTGTCCAGCTTCCCAAAGCGCTCTGCAAGGTTATTTCATGACAAGCCTTCAGACGAAAAAACGACCCTGAAATCAACCTCTTTCGCCACCTCTTTTCAAAGTTGCTTCTAACGATGGCATCAAATAGTACCAACAATTTGATTTTTGCACGATTCATTACCACCTAAAAGGGGCAATTCCCACAAAAAAACATAATAACGAGCCACAAAACGGCAAATAGTTTACATAACCAAAGGTTGTTCGCGAGAAAATGTGTAACTTTATAGCCAAGAAAAGACATAATCTATAAAGACCATTATGGCAAAGAAGAAAGCTGCTGAAAAAGGTGAACCTAAGGATATCGCGAAATGCGACACTCTCAATGAAGTAACCCCAAACCATGACGAGCTGATAACATCGGTTGCACAAAGCAGTCCTGAAAGCGTTAGCATTAAGTCAATGATACGAGTTATACGTGGACAGCAGGTAATGCTGGATTTCGACTTGGCTTTTCTGTATGGTGTTGAAACAAAATCACTCAATCAGGCTGTTAAGCGTAATATAAATCGTTTCCCTGAGGACTTTATGTTCAAGTTGACAAAAAACGAACTTGAAATATTGCGGTCACAAATTGTGACCTCCAATCCGATGGAAAGACAGCAAAACACAAATTGGAAGTTACAAATTGTGACCTCCAATCTCAACAATAATCATGGCTCAGATATTTTGATGTCACAAAATGCGACATCAAGTTTTGCGAAAATGGGCTTAAGAAGACCGCCTTATGCCTTCACCCTTCAAAGGTGTAATCATGGCTGCATCGCCAGAGACATTTTTAGAGATGTTGAAATGACAAATGGTGTAAAAGTAATCACAAAGCAATATGGAGATTCCTAAAAAGATGCATGATATGTTTCAAAAGATTGCTGAGCACCACAATGCTCAGTTCCGACTTTGCCAAACATTGGTCGCAGGTTTTAAGGCGACCAAAGAACAAGATCTTTCATACATGGATGGCTATATGGACACCCTGTTTGATTTCATGGACCCAGGGGGTGACACAGAAGCTCTTTATCGTGAGTACATTGAACATATTGCTTCTTTTAACCCTGAAAAGGCTAAACGTTACTATGAGGATTTAGAGGAACACCTTGGTTACAAAGTTCATATTGTATTTGCAGCGGCCCATGTAGCTAGGGAATTGTACCAAGGGCAAAAAGATAAAGGTGGTAACGACTACTTTAGTTCTCACTTGCTTCCTGTGGGAAAGAGTGGATATGATTGGAAAGAACAGGTGGTGGGATTACTTCATGATGCAGCAGAAGACACGACCAACGACATATCCACGTATACATTTAGTAAAGTCGAAATTAGAGACATGGATGAACAATCCTGATGACAGATCATGGATCGATGACTTTGAAGAAGATTTCTTTCAATATCCAGCGGAGCTATGTCATATGCCTACAGAGGAAGAGTGGAATGAGATTGCCACAGCCCTTCAATTGCTCAATCACCACACAGCACTAAACAGGGAAGAATACCTTTCTCGCATATGTTCCAACATCCTCGCTCTCAAAGTGAAGTTAAACGATCTTCGTAGTAATATGGATGTTAGTCGCATTGCCGAGCCAACGGAAAAGGATATGGAAAGACTGGAAAGTTATAACGCTGAATATGAGAGACTAATGAAAGTCTTTCAAGAACAAATTAGAACGTTAGATTTATAAGAGTAAAGAAAATATGATACAAGAGAATACACCTGCTAAGGTCGGATTATTGGAACTACTGCTGGCATCATCAGGAGTGCAGTTCGTGATTCCTGCCTATCAGCGCAACTATATAGAACTTATAAGAATAGAGCCAAAGTCATGAAAGCAAAGAACACCTTCACCATCCACACAGAGTTGATAGATGGCACTCTATCTGGAGTTAGGAATATTTATATGGGAGCAAACTCTACTTGCCACCTCTATGTTATTCCACGTGACGAGATTAACATTGCCAACAGTATAGCAGATATAGTAGGGCAACCTGCCTTTTATATTTTGCTTGGTGATGCCAATGCATTAAAGCCAGAGGCGTACATCGGTCAAACAACAGATTTTGCCAATCGTAAGAACGACCATGTTCAAAAGAAGGATTTCTGGAAAACAGCTCTTGTCTTTGTCTCAGATAACCATAAGATATATGGAGATGATGTAAAATATCTGGAATATCTTGGCATTGAGGCCGCGCAAAGCGTTGAATCATTCGTATTACTCAATGGCGCAAATCCACGTAAACCAAACATAGCTCCCTTCCGTGTCAATGACATGGAAGTGTTCTTCCGAGATATACAGTTACTCACTCGCTTTTATGGATGCGGAATCTTTGATGCTCCGATAGCGAAGCCACAGCCAGAGCATTTGTTCTATGTACACGCGACTGATCGTCCTGCAAAAGGTGTTGGCTATTATGATGAGAACTCGAAACAATTTGTACTAGTAAAGGGTTGTATTATCGCCAGCCAAATTGTTTCAAGTTACAAGTCTATAGCTTCACGCCAAAAGTTTATTGATGAACATTGTAAGATGGAGAAAGGACAAATTATCCTTCAGCACGATGTGCCGATGGATACTCCAAGTGGCGCAAGTGGAATAATACTAGGTCGTCCAAGCAATGGTTGGGACGACTGGAAAGATGTAGAGGGTAATAAATTAGGTGAAGTCGTAAAACGATAACAACACATATGATACAGTTGACAAATCTGAAAAAAGTATTAGAAGACATAGGTTTCGTTAAAGAATCTATTGGCGAATACTATAAGCACGAGTATGACGCATGTGCTATTGCCGTGGATTTCGATAACAAGAAAATAATATATCCAGAAGATAAAGGGCTTAAGGTTCATGACAAAACGACAAGCAACTTTGAGCATCCAGAAAACTTCGTAGTTCTTGAATGTGTGTGCCGCTTATTAGAAAAAGGCTACAGGCCTGAGCATATAGAATTAGAACCAAGATGGACTTTAGGACGTGGGCAAGAGGCAAAAAGTGGAAAAGCAGATATCCTTGTTAAGGACGCAGAAGGAAAGTCATTAATTATAATAGAATGTAAAACCTCTGGAACGGAGTTTAACAAAGAGAAAAAGAATACTGATGACTATGGCGGACAACTTTTCAGCTATTGGCAACAGGAAAATGCGACACGTTGGCTTGCTTTGTATGCTTCCGATTGGCATGATGATAGTTTGTCGTATAAATGCCTTGTCATCAGTTGTTCCGATGATGCCAACATTGTCAAGATGGCGGAAAAGGACAAAGATGTCAAGATATATTTTAATGCTCGGAATGACAAAGAGCGTTTTGAAGTATGGCAAGAAACCTATCAAAAGCAGTGGCTTGACGATGTAATCTTCAACGAGGAGAGCCAAGCATATAACATTGGCATTCCTCCATTGAGAAAAGGAAAGCTGAAAGACTTTACTCCCGATGACAAGATTGTAAACCGTTTTGAGGAAATCCTGCGCCATAACAACGTGAGCGACAAAGAGAATGCTTTCAACCGCCTTGTAGCTTTGTTTATCTGCAAATTGGTGGATGAAATTAAGAAACAGGACTTTGACGTGGTTGACTTTCAATACAAACAAGGACAGGATACTTACGAAAGTTTACAAGATCGCTTGCAACATCTTCATCAGCAAGGCATGGAAGAGTTCATGAAGGAGAAAATCTTCTATGTTGAAGCTGACTATGCAGAACGTCTTTTCAAACAATACACAGGGCGACAGCGCAAAGCTGCGATTGAAGATCTTAACCGCACCATCCGCATTTTGAAGTTCTACAGCAACAATGATTTTGCATTCAAGGATGTACATAACGAGGAACTCTTTTATCAGAATGGTAAAATTCTAGTCGAGGTGGTTCAACTGTTCCAGCCTTATCGTATTGTATATCCAAGCAAGCACCAGTTCTTGGGCGACCTCTTTGAACAGTTGCTTAATAAGGGTTTCAAACAGAACGAGGGACAGTTCTTCACACCGACACCCATTACTCGGTTTATTTGGGACTCGTTGCCACTACAAAACTATATAAGCGAGAACGACTTGCCGCGTGTGATAGACTATGCTTGTGGTGCAGGTCACTTCTTGACCGAAGCTGTCGAAGCCATAAATGAAGTACGTCCCGATGGTGATAACTCTTGGGTTGAAAAACACATCTATGGCATAGAGAAAGACTATCGATTGGCTCGCGTGTCGAAAATCTCCATGTTCATGAACGGAGCAGGTGGCAGTAACATAATATTCGGTGATGGCTTGGAGAACTATCCCGAAAAAGGAATAACCCCAGCCTCTTTTGACATCCTTGTGGCCAATCCTCCATACGCCGTTAAAGGTTTTAAGCAACACCTTAAACTCAAAAACAATTCGTTCGCCATCCTCGACAAGGTTAGTACGGATGGCGATGAAATAGAAATGCTGTTCGTGGAACGTATCGCACAACTGCTAAAGCCAAAAGGAATTGCAGCGGTGGTTCTTCCATCCTCCATACTCAATGACACGTCTTCAAGTGGCGTTGCAGCGCGAGAGAATTTGTTGCAGAACTTTTATCTACACGCAATTATTGCCTTTGGTAGTCAAACGTTTGGAGCCACGGGAACAAATACTGTGACCTTGTTCCTCGAGCGCTATAATGAACCACCGCGACTTGCACACCTTGCAAATGATACCGTTGAAGGAATTATGACCAATGGCGATGATGCAGACTGGGAAGACAAACAAGTCTTAGACGCATATATTGCCCATCAGAAAATCGACAAAGAGACCTATCTTTCATTCTTACGGAAGGAACTTACGAGAGAAGATTTAATAGCAGATGTATATCTGAAGGGATATACAGAAGAGTTCAAAGCTGCCGGCATTAAATATCCAAAGAATAGCACTGAGGAGGAAAAGGAAAGGATTCGCAAGGAGAAGTTCTATTCGTGGGCATTGGCTATAGAGAAAGAAAAGTTATATTACTTCTCGCTCGTCTATCAGCAACAGACATTGGTAATTACTGCACCAACCGAGAATAAAGAACAGAAAGATTTCCTCGGATATGAATGGAGCAACCGAAAAGGGCAAGAAGGTATAAAGATAAAGGTACCTGGCGGTAAACTCTACAATGCCAGTGACCGATTTGCAAGAGGTACACTGGCTTGCGCCGTAAGAAATTCCTTTAGTGGAGCGACAACATTAGGACTACCTGAGGATGTGTGCAAATACTTGAAAGGATATTGGCTGAAAGATATGCTTGATTTTCCCTTGATAGGCTTTAATAAGAGTATAACCTTAACAGCCAAGATAGAGGAGAGAATAAATAGCAAATATCCTCTCATACGTCTTAACGCTCCAGAAAAATTTGAACTTAGAATTGGACGACGTGTACTTGCCTCAGAGATTTCTAATGATGATGAATATCCTGTATTTAGTGCAAATGTACGGGAGCCTTTTGGCTATATCAACCGTTTACTTTTCAACGATTTTGATATGCCTTCTATTTTGTGGGGCATTGATGGAGATTGGATGGTAAGTTACATTGAAAAAGATAAACCTTTTTTCCCAACTGACCATTGTGGTATATTGAGAGTTTTAGATTCTCAAATAGAACCATATTATGTATCGTTAGTTCTTGAGGAAATAGGTCTTTATTATGGTTTTTCTCGTTCCTACAGAGCATCAACCGAGAGAATAGCATCTGTTCAAATTCCCATTCCTCCTTCCTCTATTCAAAAGAGGATCGTAAAAGAATGCAAAAAGATTGACAAGGAATACAACACTAGTCGCATGAGCATTGACACCTATCGTCAGAAGATTGCGGAGATATTCGACAGGCTTGAAGTCGTTTCTAGAAATCTGGGGGGGGTGAAAATCAATGAGTTATGTAAATACGTTACGCTCAGAACAACGGATATCGACATGGATACATACATCACCACAGACAATATGCTTCAGAACTGCGAGGGGATTCGTCCTTACGATGGTACTGATAATATCCCTTCTGCCATCGCATATCAGAAAGGCGACATACTACTATCGAACATCCGCCCCTATCTGAAGAAAATATGGCAGGCTGACCGAGATGGCAGCTGTTCACCTGATGTGCTGGTACTACGCCCAGATACGGAAAAAGTAGATGGTCGGTTCTTTTATTATAGCCTACGTCGTGATGTTTTCTTTGAATACATCATGAACGAAGCTGGCACGAAAGGTTTGAAAATGCCACGTGGAAATAAAGATGGTATTATCCAATATCGAATTGCCCTGCCAGACATGAGCGAGCAAAGTAGGCTGGCAGACGAAATTACTAATTGGTTTGAAAAGATTGAATTTGCACAGAATATAATGAGTAACTGTACCGAACGTAAAAAAGAAATAATCCGTCAATATTTGTAAATTATGGCACAGGGCTTTGTTTTTTCATGGGCAGAAAATGCGGAAGGAAAGATGGTACATGTTGATGATGTACCAAGAGGGTTGAGTTGTGGTTGTACCTGCCCTAATTGTCATGAAGCACTTCTTGCCCGTCATGGTGAGAATAATGAACATGGCTTTGCTCATCATAGTGAAACTCGTGGAGCCAATCTGAAAATTTGCTACATGGTGATTATGTATAAATTGGCCGAACAAATAGTTCAAACAAAGAAAAGAATTCATGCACCTTCGTATTATAGTATATTTAAAGAGACGGACATTGAGTTTGAGAATGTTATAATAGACAGCCAATATGAACGTGAGGATAAACAACCAGATGTAATTGCTATAACCAAGGATGGTAAACAGTACCTGATAGAATTTGTGTTTAAATATAAAGTTCAACACAAACAGGCACTCGACTATAAGAACCTTACATGTGTAGAAATCGACTTGTCGAGTCAATCGTTGGAATCGTTAGAGAAGTTTCTTCTCTCTTCGTCAGAGGATAGAAAATGGCTAAATAGTGAAGATTACTTTAATCGAATTGAAGAAACATACCACAAGGCTGGAAAACCCGTCAAAATTGTTAATGAGGCTGAATGTGAGCAATGTGACTTAAAATACGATTGTTGTGCAGTAACTCAATCATACTCTTCCCTTGTTATTGAGAATAGCGGTATCAGATATCGACTCTGCAAGACTGAGTCTTATGAGCAGAAGCAAAAAGCCAGGAAAGAACGTTTGGAGGTAGAAGAGCGAGCTCGAAAAGAACGGATTGAATGGCGAGAGGAACAAAGACGTTTGCAAGAAGAGAGAGTCAATAAAGCACGAATACAAGAAGAAAGCAACAGGATGAATATAGCTCCAATAGATTCTTCTGCTAACGTTTATTCTTCAGATGAAAGAGTGACCGTTGTAGAGGCTGAGCAAAGAAACTGTCTTAATTGTCAGTCGAATCTAACATGGGCGAATAGAGATGGATGGGCTAATTGCGGCGGTTATATTAGTTTGGGGTTACCACGTCAAAGGGTCAGTCCTGAATATGCAAAGCAATGTCCGAGATTTAGATTAAAACAATAATAAGTAACATGATGAAATATGGCATTATCAATTAACATAGAAGAATTTGACGAGTATATACGTCAAGGAGAACCAGATAAGAAGGAGAAGGCTTATATCTGGCAGACGGCTATCGGTTTGCAAGCAGTGGATGGTTTAAGTACATCTGACTACTTGAAGGAAACTGCTAAGCGGAACATCGAGGGTGAAATAACCGTAGATGAGGTCGGCAAGCTGATAAGGAGCTATTATCAGTCGAAGACGCAGCGTGAGCCTGATGATGACGAGAAAGAGGAAGCGGATCATGCAGCAGCCAACATTAGCAAGATATTTTCAGCCCGCACTTTGGATTTCTCCACAGCAGGATATGTTTCCTTACATCGGAGGATATTTGAGGGTGTGTTCAAACACGCTGGCAAGATACGCGACTATGACATTACCAAGAAAGAATGGGTTCTGAATGGCGATACGGTGAACTATCTTAATAGCGAGGACTTACGCCGTGCGCTTGACTATGATATTGAACAGGAACGAGAGTTCAGTTACAAAGGGCTATCCACCGATGAAATGGTTGCGCATATCACGCGTTTTGTTTCGGGCATTTGGCAGATACATGCATTTGGCGAGGGAAACACCCGCACAACAGCGGTATTTACTATACAATATCTTCGCTCCATTGGTTTCGACATCAATAACGACCTCTTTGCAAAGCATTCCTGGTATTTCCGTAATGCGTTGGTTCGGGCCAACTATAAGAATGTACGTTTAGGGATCGACTATACCCCCATATATCTTGAGCGTTTCTTCCGTAACTTGTTGTTGGGTGAACAATGGGACTTGCGAAACAGGTACTTGCACATACAAGCAACGGATGAATGGAAGGAACAACCTAGATTGGATGTCCCATCAAGCACAGGACAAGTACAGGACAAGCTCGGGATAAGTACAAGTAAAGTGCACAATCAATTTGATACAGACAATTACAATATACAGCAACTAGTCCTTGCTATAGGTGAACAGCAAATGTCTGTAAAGGAAATGATGGAGGCTTTATCGTTGAAAGGACGTGATAACTTCTTGAAAGTATATCTCAATCCTGCAATAGAAGAGCAGTATGTTCGCCTGTTATATCCTAACTCGCCCCGGCATCCGCGTCAGAAATATCTTTTGACAGTTAAGGGCATCGCACTTTACAATAAAATTTCTCGGAACAAAGCAAAATAAAAGATATGAAGGATAAAAGAATTTATGGAGTGTTTGGCCCGAAGATAAAGGCCATGAGGCTGGAGCAAGGGTTGAAGCAACGGCAGTTGGCTGAATTGCTGGGGACGGACATGCCCATGTACAGTAAGATGGAGCTGGGAGCACGGCGTGTAAGGCGTGACCAGGTTCCCAAGTTGGCGGAGCTGTATAAGGTTGACGAGAAGGAACTGATGACACTCTGGCTGGCTGATGGGGTATATGCCGCTTTGAAGGAGGAAGATGAAAACCTCCGTTTGGATGCCATTGACTTGGCAAAGGAGTACTTTTCCGGAGAATGATGGATGGATTGTCAGAACCCTATCGGTTTCAAACGACTTGTTTTCGCAGTCACACAAGATTGCAAAAAGTGGCAGAAAATAGGGTCGAACTCAAACCGATTGTTTACGCATTGTTTACGCAAACATGAAAAAAGCACTTGCGAGAAACTCGTAAGTGCTTGATTTTTAATGTGGACCAGCCAGGGCTTGAACCTGGGACCTCCAGATTATGAGTCTGTTGCTCTAACCAACTGAGCTACAAGTCCGATGGTGAGAAAAGGGGAGGGGAGTGCCCTGGAATCTTTTCTCTGGTTGTGCTACCAGGATTCGAACCTGGACTGAGAGAACCAAAAACTCTAGTGCTGCCGTTACACCATAGCACAATCCTAAACAGCGTTTGACAACCCGCACTGGCCAGGGGTCAAAAGTGCCTGTTGCAAATGCGACTGCAAAGGTATGATAATTTTCTGAAATGACCAAAAAAAAACTTTTTTTTGTGATTTTATTTTTGCTTTTTAGACGTTTGCGTCAAAATTTCGAGTAATTTACTCCTTTATATTTGCGAATTGTCGGATAAATTTATAACTTTGCATGAATTTTGCCTTGTTGTTCCCTATTTGATTGTTCAATTGTAACCGGGCGGGGCGAAGGATTAACTATTTGATTACTATGAGTAGCAAGGAGAAACCACTCATCCATAATAAAAGAAGAAACAAGATCCGTCTCCACCATGAAGGAAAGGAGACGCTGATTTTGTGCGGCGTCATATTGGCAGCCGTGATAGGCTTGTCGCTCTGGCTCATCAAAGTCAAGTGGGTAGCTTATCTGATTATTTCCATATTTGCGGTGATTTATGTCATCCTCGTCAATTTCTTCAGGTGTCCTATCCGTATGTTCCAGGGCCCGACTTCCAAGACCGTGGTGGCTCCTGCCGACGGCAAGATTGTGGTGATAGAGGAAGTGGATGAGCAAGAGTATTTCCACGACCGTCGCCTGATGGTCTCCATCTTTATGAACCTCACGAACGTGCACGCCAACTGGATTCCTTGCGACGGCACGGTGGTGAAGGTGGAGCATCAGAACGGCAACTTCATGAAGGCCTATCTTCCGAAGGCCAGCACGGAGAACGAGCGCAGCATGGTGGTGATCCGCACTCCTCAGGGTGTGGAGGTGATGGCCCGCCAGATTGCCGGTGCGATGGCGCGAAGGATTGTCACATACGCCGAGGAAGGTCAGGAATGCTTCATCGACGACCACATGGGATTCATCAAGTTCGGTTCCAGGGTTGACGTCTATCTGCCGCTCGGCACAGAGATTTGCGTGAAGCTCAACCAAAAGACCGTCGGCGACGAGACTGTGATCGCACGGCTCAAATAAAGTTGAGTTTAAAATCCATCCATATTCATCATTCAGGATCAACGATAAAACAATTTGCATCAATCGACACAATATGAAAAAACATATTCCAAACACGCTGACATGTTGCAATCTCATCTGCGGATGTATTGCAACATGTGCTGGTTTTCACGGGCAGTTCATGACGGCATTCCTGTTCATCATCTTCGGTGCCGTGTTCGACTTTTTCGACGGATTTGTGGCTCGTCTGCTCGGTGTTTCCGGACCGATGGGTGTGGAGCTCGACTCGCTGGCCGACATCATCACGTTCGGACTGGCGCCGGCATCCATGATTTTCACCCTCTTCACCACGGTGTACTATCCAGAGGCCATGTATTCGCCGTTCTGGTTCAAGGTGATGCCGTTCACTGCATTCCTCATGCCAGCTTTCGCAGCCCTGAGGTTGGCCAAGTTCAACATCGACCCTTCGCAGCACGACGGATTTATCGGACTTCCCACACCGGCCTGTGCGCTCTTTTGGTCGGCACTCATCTCGAGCAGCACCAAATACCTCAACTCGCCGATGTTCAACGCTCCGTTCCTCTTTGCGTTCGTCCTCGTGTTCTGCCTGCTCATGGTGAGCAAGG
>JAEEGL014055745.1_pt1 | contig 14750 bp, 18 predicted proteins | sample 9134231 | NCBI WGS metagenome assembly JAEEGL01 (sample SAMN16246548, study PRJNA631951) | gut metagenome | biome: gut microbiome; feature: rumen; material: fiber-attached | host: Bos | place: Iran: Karaj | collected 2018-10 | reverse complement strand
TAACCTGCAAATCCGTTACGATTTCGTGCATGAAACGCCCTTCTCTCTACATGTAGAAAAAACGTTCTACACGTTTTTTCTCTACATGTCCGTTTCCCTCTCCGCGCCTTCGCTTGAAGCGAAGGCGCGACGGGAAACGAAACCCCAAACCCACGGCGGAGAATCTTCTGGCTAAACCTGCAAATCTGAAACGATTTCATGCATGAACGCCGTGCGGGAGGGTACGAAAAAACGGGGAAATACTCATTGGCCCGTTGCAAATACTACGCTTCAGCCCGTTGCGGAACGCGGGGAGGTGAAAGCATGAAAGAACATTTACGCGTCGGAATTGGACTTCTGGCCGGCGTGATTTTGTGGAAAGGCGCAGTCGTCGCGCCTGACGGCAAAGTCACCGGGACGATCAGTCCGAGCTCAGCGACGACCGCCGGATTGAAAACAGGCGATCAGATAGAGCTTATCGAGCGCCGGCGCTTCCGGCTGGACGACCTGACCGACGCCGCCCGCTTTTTGATCGTCAATCGCAGCGGGGAGCGAATTCTGATTCTCAATCCCAACACGCCGCAAAAACGCCCATAGAACGCGAAAGTTCGCGGGGAGGTAAGAGAGTACCACCCCGGGCAAGTTTACCCCCTTAGCGTCGATCATCGCGGGGAATCTGAGGGAAGGGGCGATGCAGCAGCCCCCCATAAACGCAAAACCCACCATCAAACCCCCGGAACGGATTATCCTTCCGCCGACTTCCCAGAAGGGCACGCGCCGTTTGAAAATGCGCGAATGATTACGGAAACTTTACACGCCCAACCGCGCCGAAATCGAACCGGCGAAAAATGAGAATCTAGCATTTGCAACGGGCCGCGAATTTTGCCCCTCGCTGATCAGTCGACGCTGCACACCCGATCCAGAGCGCAGCAGCCCAACCGCCGAAAAGTGCAAAAGTAAACGGATAGGAAGCGAAACGCCCGCGAGCTGGAAAACGCTTGTCAGTCACGACTGACTTATATCTTCATTTTTCCAGATCATGACGCAGCAGTCGAAACCGATCATCAACCCCCGCCGAGGAACGCCCAGAACGCCCGAAAAACGTGTAGAGAAAACTAGAGTTTGCGGAGGTGGACGGGAATACCACCCGCGCAGTTTAGGCCCTTCTCGTCGATTCTGGACGGTTTTTCCGAGGCCGCCGGCGAGACGATCAAAACCAATTTGCGGACGTGCGCAATTTGGTCAGACAAAAAGAATATGGCGGATATTAAGGCCGCCATGCAAAAACGCGCAAAGCCTGTTAGTAGCTGGCCTTGCGCGTTTTTTTGACCAATGCCGGACACGATTTCGGACACGGTAAACTAAAAACAGAGAATAAAAAGATAGCTAATTTTCGGATAGCTAATCAAATAATAGCGAATAAAATAATAGCTATGAAATAAACAACTCATTCTCCGGGCCTCGCTCTAGACTGATTTCGAGGAAACGCCGTCAGCTAATCGAAGAATAGCTAATAAATGATTAGCTAATGAGCGGATAGTAAACCGCGCAATAGCTATCAAAAGGATACTAGAACAAGAGCGTTATTTGTGTCCCTTGCCGTGCGATTTTCTCATATTCGATCAGCCCCGCCGTTTTCAGCGTCTTTAATACAGACGTTCGCAGCGCGAGCGAGAATCCGCGTTCGTCTGTTAATGTTTGGCTGAGATTGATGATTTGAGTGTCCGCCTCGCCGGAAAATTCGAGACAGATCACCGCCGCCGCACACCGCACGCCGTGTGGTACCCGCTTGTCGCATAAAACGGCTTTGACGCGCTCGAACGTTTTTTCAGGCTCAGGAAGTCCGCGGAAATCATACGGAGCAGCCGCCGGCGGATCGTCCTTCTCTTTCGGCTTGACGGACTTCTTTTCCGCCGAGCTGGACGGCAAAGCCGGCTTGACTTCCGACGCCGGGAGCGGCTTTTGCTCAGGCGCGGACATCTCCGCTTTCGTGGGCTGGCTATTGCTTCCCGCGAGGTCTTCACGCGCAGTGTCAAGCATTTCTTGTTTTGCCGGCAACGTTGCGGACGCGTCAACGATGATATTAACGACTTTGAACGAGTCCGCCGCCCCTGCTGGCTTCTTGTTTCTCCGTTTGCTCATATGTAGCACCCCTCCGAAAAGTGATACACAGTTATTAAACTGAATACTATAACTGAGTTATTTAACCCAGTTCACGACAGCAGCACGGAGCGCGTCGAAGCGTTCAAATTCGCTTTCACTCAGGCGGAACCAGAAAACGCGCTTGTCTGCTAGATTCGTATTGACGCGGGCATAGAACGGAATTTCGACGAGCGGAGCGACGTTCCCGCCGCCGACGAAAGCCGCACGAACGGCGGCGAGAAGTTCCGCGTCAGGCTTTGTGAGACCACCGCGCACGCTGCATACGGGCAAAACGCGCAGCTCAGGCGGAATGACCGCAAAGAGGTTTTGAACGGCAAGGAGAGCGTGCCGATAGAGCGTGAACGGGCATATAACCAGATCGGAGCGCAGCATGACTTGACGAACTATCTTGTTCGAGTATGACACAGGCGGAGTGTCAACGATTACATAGTTATAATCGCGCAGCGCGTTGAAGTCTGGTTCTTTCCCCGCCGAGGCAAAGGCCGAAATGCCATTAAACTCCGGCTGACCGTCAGGCCGCCGGAGGTATTCGACCGCGTTAAAGTTCTCGTCGAGATCGACGACCGCAACGCGCTTCTTGTCCGCCATGAAGAGTTCCGCAAGGACGACGGATATAAACGTCTTCCCGGTACCGCCCTTGTGATTGGTAACAGTGATTAGTTTCATGACTGGCCGCCCCCCTCATCAGGAACGAACGCCATAATGTCAGAGACAGAGCACCCAAGCGCCGTGCAGATTCGATCGATGTTTTTTGTGCTGATAGGCTGACCGTGTTTCATTCTGGCAAACGTGGCCGTGCTAATGCCCGTCGATTTTGCCAGCGCCGCACAAGTCGTGCGCTTATCCAGCAGCGTGTGAAGCAAGGGAGAGAACGAGATCACATTATCACCTCATTATAGGATAGTTAATAAACGAATAGCTAATAAATGGATAGCTAATAAATGAATATATCTGCATTATAGCAGAATTTTTCATTTTGTCGATAGGAAGGCTTGACAGACGGGCATAAACTCGTATAATGTTACCTAATGAGAAATTAGCTATTACTTAGCTAATTTTTAAATAGCTAACGAGCTAATAGCTATTCTCAAAGCGGCCACCACCAACAGAGCGACCGCGCAGCCGCGCGGAGTTGGAGGCCAAATTCAAGGAGGGAAACGGAATGAAGATTGAAGTTTATCGGAACGAGCAAGGAAGCGCCATGTTCAGCCGGTACACGTTCGCGGACGGGAGCACGGCGTCGTTGTACGCCGACGATTCGATTGTTGCGCCGCCCCAGATTGAAGACGCAAACGGGAACGTGGTAACGTCGCAAGCTATTGAATTTTCCGCCCGCGTCACCGGGCACGGCGAACCGACGACCGACGACGTTAATATTTTCGCCGCGCTGTTTGACGCGCTGCACGCCGGCGAGAGAGAGGCGGCGAACGCATGAGAATCCACCTCGACGACGCAATTATGAGCTGTGCGGACGTGGCCGAAGAGGCATATAACATTCTTCTGGAAATACCCGTTGGAGATAAGCAGACGCGAGAAAAGATCGATAAAATCTGCGCACTGCTCAACGTTCTAGCTATATCACTGGACGCGTTGACAGAGCGCGTACATGAGGAATTAAGGCTACAATCGCCGCCGAGCGAAATGCAACCGGGCGACGACTAAGCAAATATATCTATTTTGGAGGAATACGGAATGATTGAAGCTATCAAGACACGGAGTTTTAAAATGGCGATTGTCTCTTTCGACGAGGACGGTTCTCAGAGCGCGTTTTATGCGCCTGATAATCCTGAAAGCCCGTTTGAACTGGAAATCGTAACTCTGAAAGGCGATGAGGAATCGCGGGCCGCTCAGTTTACGGAGGTCTGGAAAGAGACGATGCACAACCCCACGTTAGCAAAATTGAACGCGTTGGACGAGGCCGAGCGAAGGGCCGGCGCGGAGGCGCTAATGATCGTTATTCCCCGGTTTATCGCAAAGTCCGCCGACGAGATCGGCCTGAGCGAACTTGTGAATCAGACAGCCGAGGAAACGAGCGACGAAGCGTAATTTTCGAGAGGCGAACACAGGCGGAGGCGGATACCCGCTTCCGCCGATTTTGTTAAATGGAGGCTGAATTCATGAGCTGTAAATTGATCGAGAAGACCGTGAAAACAGAGTTTGGAAACATCGTCATTAGACGCGCCGAAAGCGTGACGATTAGGTTTATCGACGGCACGCTTGCCGTACTGACGAAGCTGGACGAGGGCGACGAGCGGAACACATTTTTCAGCACTGCGTTAGTGGACGAACCAACCGACGCCGGCGATTTCGTGTCGAAAGTCTGTCATGACATCGAAACGAAAGATGATCCGGAAATGTGGGAAGCAGCCCCCAAGGACTGGACTATTTTGCGCGAGAGTATGCGCGTTCTGATCGGTGATGAAAGCTACGGGAATGAGAGCGAGATCGTGAAAAATTCGTGCGCGTCATGCGGGAACTTTCGACCCAGCGCCGACGACGTGACCGAGTAAAAGAGCAACGCCGAACGCGCCGCGCCCCCCAAAAGAGAGCGGCGCGTTCGCTTGAAAAAGACGGAGGGCCGGCTGCAATGCCAAGAGCAAAAATTCAGCCGGAATCCGTCAAACTTGCCGGAATTCTCGACTTGATAGCGCGTGAAATGTGGCGCGGCCTTCCTGCTCTAAAGGACGCAGCGCCGCCGCCAGAACTGGAAAAACTCGACGCATTTTTCCGGGAACGTCACATCACGGAGCCGAGTGCAAAGACGGTTTTAGAACTGTGGCCCTGTATCACCGCCGCCGTGAAAATGACGCGTGAAGAAATGGGGGACACGTGGACGATGTACGAGGAATTTTTAGTGAGATCGGTGATCCATCGTCAGGCATGGGGAAAGCGCGGCGTCGTCGACATACTGAGTGAAAAATTCGGCTTGTCGCCGTTCCAGTTGCGGAAGATCGTGAAGGAAACGCCGTTGATCGTCGCGCAGTTCGTCGGCAAAATTTCAGAGTGACACGTAGCACGCCGGCGAGAACCAATCATCAAAAACAAAGTCAAAACCAATTATCAAAAACCGATCAAGAACGGCGTGCGGACACAGCAGCTTTTGAACGCGTGGACTGATCAGTATGAGCTGAAAAAAGATCAAGATCAGCGTGCGAAATTTGGCCGCCGATTTGCGCGAAAAATGGGTATAAAAAAAAGCAACAGGTTGGAGAGCGTAATACCTTTATTTTTGTCTCGCAAAAAACCAACAGGTTGGAGAAAGTAATACCTTTATTCTCTGAGGCGTTCGAGAGCGGTACAAAAAATGTCTTTGCAGTGTCCCCTCGAACGTCACCAAGAAGACGCCCAGAACGCGCCGAGAATGAACGCTAACACGTCAAACTTTGAACACTGGAACTGAAACCCAAGCGGGGAATTTTGAGCGCATTTTGACGCGCCCAGAGCGGGGAAATCAAAAACGTGCGCGAGTCCCCTAATGTACAGGACAAGCCGGGAGTTGTGCGCACAAAAATGATTTTTTGTGTCCCCAACTCCGCACCAATACGCGCACGCAAAGCGAGCTTGTATATGCCGGTCAACTGACCGAAAACGCGACGCAGCAGCGACGACGAACACGAACGGAACGAGGTGATTTCATGAGTAAGAAAAAGGACTTGACCGACAAGCAGAAACGTTTTATTGAGGCGTACAACGGCAACGGCGCGGAGGCGGCGCGTGTCGCCGGATACAGCTCCAAGAACGCCGACAAAATTGCTTTTCAACTTCTGGAGAATCCCGATATAGCCGAGGCGATTCGTGAACGTGAAAATGCCCGCCGAGCTGCTTTGATTGCGACGCGAGAAGAACGTTTAATCGCGCTCACGGAGATCATGAGAAACGGCGAAGAACGTACCTCTGACCGACTTCGCGCAGCGGAGATTATGTGTCGCGCAGAAGGTGACTTCATTGACCGAAAAGAGATCACCGGGCCGGACGGACAACCGCTTTTGGGGAAGGCACTTCCGGTTGACGTGACACTTCACGTCGTCGATTGCGTACTTGACGACGAAGGCTCTCCGATCCACCGCGAGGGGAGCCCGAAAGAGTACGCCGCAAAGTGGTTAAAGCAGTTCTTTTATTCGGAGATCGGCAAGCCGGAAATGTTGACGGAATTCGCCGCCGAGATCATCAACGGAGAAATCGAACTATGCTGACCGACCGACAAAAACGTTTCGTCGATTTGTACGCGGGCAATGCAACGGAGGCCGCTCGACTTGCCGGGTACAGTGTCAAGACCGCCGACAAAATCGCGTCACAGCTCATGGACAAACCAGAGATCATTTCAGCGATCCGCGCACGTGAAAACGAACGCAGCGCCGAGACGATCATGACACGTGAGCAACGTCAAATCTTCTGGACGTCGATTGCACGCGACACGTCACAGAGGATCGGCGATCGACTCCGCGCTTCCGAGCTTTTAGCAAAGTCGGAAGGTGACTTCATCGAACGGCGCGAAGTGACCGGCGCAAACGGGGAAGCTCTGATCCCCAACACGCCGCCGATAACGATAAGCTATGAATTCGTGAAAACGTTTCAACGCGCCGACGGCACAAACATCAATCCTGACGAGCACCCGGAAGAGTACGCCGAGGCGCTTAGAAATGACTTCTTGAAAGATCACCGTGAAAGGACTGAATGACATTGACGAAACGACTTTTCAGCGCGTTAAACTTCGCGCTTGACGCTGCACCTTCCCGCCGGCGCTATGACGTGAACGGTTTTCTTCACGTGGACGCTTGCCATATCGCAAAAGAAAAGGTGTATCCGTACACAGGCGACGAGCTCGCAGAGCTCGAAGGAATCGACCCGGAAGGCGTGTATTATGCGTATCTCCCCGCCCCCGTCATTCAGAACGCCCTGACGACGTTCGAGGGGCTGCCGTTGCTTCTCGATCACCACGACGAGAGCGCAGCGGAGCCAGCGAAGGAATACCGCGTCGGAAGTACCGGAACGGACGCGGCTTTCCACGCGCCGTATTTGGACGTTTCTTTGCACATCACCGACGCCGAGGCGATAAGCAAAATCGAGAGCGGAGAGCAGCGGGAAATTTCGATTGGATTCTTCGCGACATATGCGCCCGCCGCCGGCATTTTCAACGGCGAGGCGTATGATTTCGTGATTTCGCGCTTGACCGGAAATCATGTCGCGCTCGTTCCAGAGGGCCGCGCCGGCCATGATGTGCTCGTCGCCGACGCCGCCCCCAATTCACAAGGCTTTGCGCATTGGCTCAAACAGCACAATTTGACCCGCACTGTGAAGAGCTGGCCGAGGCCTTAATAGTATTTTGAGCTTGAGCGATAGTGCGACCCTGATATAATCAAAACACGAACAACTCTAATATGGAGGCATGAAGCGAGTGAGTTTACATAACCCCGTTATGCGAGCAAGGAAAGACGGAATTTATAGCACCGTGACCGGCAATAAAATGCTGTGTCCGTATGATGGTTTTAGCGAGTGCAAAGGCCCGGACTGTACCGCGCTGAGATGGGCGAGCTACACGCCCACGCTCGAAGATATTTGTTCCAATACCGCCGGCGTCTGCTATTGCGGACGCCGGTAACCCCCTCCACCTGAACGGAAGAGCCCTTCACCAAGAAGGGCTTTTCTCATACTCTGATAATATAGCATTAAATCACTGCTGGCCCGTGACAAACTCAGTATTTGCAACGGGCCGCGCACATACTCAGAACACCCCCATAAACGCCCAAATTCGCGCAGTTTTCGCGGAGGTACTACGGCATGGACAAAGGCAAGTTTGACCCATTGCAGCGCGTTCTCGCGGGGCTTTTTTTCTGGCCTCGCTCGAAAAATCGCGCTTGACCGCTTGCGCCGCCTGAATTCTCCAAACCCAGGATTTTCCCGGTATTAGAAAAAGCCCCCGCGCCAATAAGGCGACGGGGCTTTTTGTGTATCAGTCTTGACTGACTTATATGTCCATTTCCTAGAGCAACGCAGCAGCGTTATCAGAAATCGCGTCGTGCCGCTCGATATATCGACGCAGCGTCGCAACGCTCTTGTGGCCGGTCTGGTTCATGATCGACCTTTCCGAAGCGTTACGTTCGACGGCGGAAGTAACGAACCCCCGGCGGAGGGAATGTCCGCTCAGTTCCAGCTCGACGCCGGCGGCTGCTGCACGCTTCTGAATGATGTGCGCGACGGCGTGCCCTGACAGCGCAGCGCCGGTAACCTTTCCGCCCTTTTTGATCGAGGGGAACAGAGGATCTTCACCGCCGAGGCCAGCGGCGGAAATCCAGTCGCGCAGCGCCCGCACGGGACAGACGTTTTTAAACTCTTTCGGCGCCGCGAAAATGGCTTTCGTCATTCCGCGCCCTTCTTGATCGGTTTTCGACCGCCTGACCGTCACGACGACGACCGGGCGACCGCTCTTGTCCTTTTCTTCCGAGAGATCAGAGCAGCGGAGGCCGACGAGCTCAGAGCGGCGGAACGCGCCGTAGAAACCGCAGAGCAGAAGCGCCTTGTCGCGCAGATCGACGAGGGCATTGCCAGTGATACCGGAAACAACGGTACGCGTAACGTTAAGCGTTGCGGCTGCTTTCGCATGTGGAGTGACGCCATTTTTAGCGAGTCGGAGAGAGGCAGCCTTCCGCGCCGCCTTCACTACATCGGAGGCACAAGGATTTTCGACGCCGGCGGCTTTGTGCGCCTTTGAGATCGCGGCGACATTCTGATTGATCGTACTGGCTTTGTGGCCGGACGTTTCGAGGAATTCCAAGTACGCGGCGACTGTGGCCGGCGTTGCGGGCATGGGAACGCGCCCCACCGACGAGCACCACGCCGAGAACGAGGCGAAGCGTGAACGATAGGCGCGGAGAGTTTCGTCCGCCATCGTGTCAAGGAAGTTCCGCGCAAAGCGTTCTTTATCTTCCGCCGACAGCACGCCGGAAAGATCATTCGAGTTGGAAACTAAAGATAAATTTACGGACATTGGAGCGCCTCCCCTGAAAAGTCGTTTTTGGATTCGGTAATGTTTTATTACCGTACCCAAATTGTAACAGGGATTTTCGCGACCGTCAATCGAAACTTGAATTTTCTTTACTTGCATGTTATAATTTTTCAGTGTTAGGCAACATGACGAAAAAGGAGGTGGGAAATATGGCAAGGGCCCCAGAAAGAAACTGGATTCTTACGGAAGAGGCCGCCGCGCTTTTAGGCGTAACCAGCGGGAGAATGAGACAGATTTTATCGCCTGAATCCCAGAAGATATTACTCCCTCATTCCGTACTCGTCAGAAATATTTGGCTGCACTACGTCGGCGACGTAATGAAGCTCAAAGCGGCGCGGGAAAAAGACCCCCCGCGGGCAATGAGTACCAAAGGACGCCGCCCGAAAAAAAACAAACTTGACGCCTCGAAAGACGCTCAAAACGAGACGACAAGCGGCGCGGGAAATGTACCGGAACGGGGAGAAAACTAAAAAAAATACCGCCGGCGCGGAGCGAACGCGAACGGCGGCGAAATGGAGAAAAACGGGAATCACGGCGCACACGCGAAAGAACGTCTTTATCCGTGCAAAATCACAAAGGGAGGTAAAACCCCGTGGCATTACAAGGAAAGGCGCGATGTACCCCATGCAAAGCACAAAGGGAGGGAAATCCCAATGATATTACATGAAAGGACGGTGTACGGCCATGCAATCAGATTATAACACATCGTGGACGGCTTTTGTAGATACTGCGTTCGCCGAGTTCAAAGCATGGATTCGGAGCGGAGATCACGGCGGAGAATATTGCGGAGATGGATTCGGCGGTAAACGTTGGGAACGTGACGCCGGGTACCCGAACGGCGAAAAGTGGGTACTAATGAGGCTGGCCGGCAAAGCTCCACGCGTTGACGGTGACGCTATGGCCGTATTCTTCGCAGATCGCGAAGCAACCGACAGCGGCGCCGTATACTTCACCGCGAACGGGACTATCTACCGGCACAACAAAACCCCATCGGCGGCGAACTGGAAGTACCAGACGGAGGGCACCGCGCCTGTTATCAAGCTGACCGCCGCTGAGATCGAGGCAATGAAAGAACGAGATCGACGTGAAGCGGAGCGGGCCGCCCGTGAAGCAGCCGAGGCCGACCGAAAGAAACGCGAACGCGCAGCGGCACTATTAAGAGCTGACACGCTGGCATATTACCGCGATTCGCTGACCGTAGACGCAGCGCCGGCGGATTCGACAGGATTGCTTTATCTACGGCGGAAACACGTTCAACCTACCGCCGGCGTGAAGATCGTCGCGAATGACCGGGACACATGGCCCTTTATCCCGAGAGGCGCGTTAATCATTCCGTTGTATGACGTGGCCGACCCCGCCGCCGGGATCATCGGTTTTCACTGGATAACGAACGAGGATTTCACCGACCCACGCGACGGGCACGAAGTTAAAAACAAGATTTGGAGAGCTGGCTCAATCCTTAAAGATCAACCGTTCGCGCATTGGAACGGCACTCCGCGCGGCGCTGAACTTGTCGCTCTGGCCGAAGGGTACGCGACGGCGGCGACGTGGTACCAGTTGACGGGAATACCCACGGCGACGACGTGCGACAAGGAACATTTGAAAATAACCGCTTGCCGACTTCTGGACGCAGCGCCGAACGTCACGATCATAATAGCCGCCGACAATGACCTTTCGACCGCGATAAAGCAAGGCGGCGAAAATCCAGGAATTTCAGCAGCCGCCGACATTCGCGCTTATGCGAAGCGGCGCGGCGACACGTCCCGCGTATTAGTCGTTCCGCCGCCGTTTGATACGGGCCGGGGCTCAGGCGCTGACAAGCTGCACGTGTCCGACTGGAACGATATATTTGTGTCTGCCCTGAATTGTGACGCAGCAGCAGCGCGACAAATTGCACTTGAAGCAATCGCGAAGGCGTACCGAAAGGAGCACGCGAAGCATGATCACGAATGAAGCGATAGAGAAGTTTTTGAAGAATAACCCCGCCATGACGACGGACGAGGCGAAACAAGCCATCGCCGACGCTGAGGCGCAGAGCATACTTGCAACCGCCGACGAGCGCACGCGCTTCTTAACGAACGTCAACGGCGGAAGGGACGACGCCCAGCAGCACGCCGCCGGCGAGATCGACGCCGAGGCGCTTGATAGTCTCGTCAAGGAGGCCGACGACAAGAAGGGCGACAAAGCCGCCGGCAGAGACAACGCCGTCATCTTCCGCAAAATTCGCAAGGCGCACGCCAAACCCAATTTCGCAGAAGCGCAGAAGGCCGAGAAAGCGCAGGGCGAGGGGCTTGATTTGGACATACGTTTTTACCTCCGCAAGGGCGACGGGGCGTATTATTACAAGTACGGAGAAAGCGGCGACGAGGGCGAGCCCCTGTTATTCCAAGGCATAACATACATCGCCGCCCGCACCGGCGGAGGAAAAACCCGTTGTGAATGTGCCTTCGCAGCTCAGACGTTGTACAAATACGCGAACACGCCGACGCCGAAACATGTGGTTTTCTTCTCGTTGGAGGAGCCCGCCAAGGACATCTTGAAGCATATCGTCACCGCTTATATCAACCTCAAATATCAGACTCTCGACCCAACGGCAAACGACGACGACGACGACAAGTCAAAGCCGATCACGGAGGCTGATACCACGGCGGCGCTGCTGGACAAGCTGACCGACAACGCCAAAATAAACAGGATCGCGGAAGGATATTCCGACCTTGCCGAGCTGCTGACCGTCATCGACAGCGCGACTTTCGAGGACGCAAAAAAGAACGCCGCCGAGGGCGACAACGAGCTGAACAAGGACACCTTGTCCGCGATATTCGCAGACGTGGCCGGCGATATTGAAACGATGATCCTTGACGCCGTGAACGAGTACGGCGCGGAGAACGTCGTTTTTATGATCGACTATGCGCAGATGATTAGAGACCCGGAAGGCTCGAAAAGCGCGGCGTCATACAAGGAATTGCAAGCAGTCGCGCAGCACCTCAAAAACGCGGCGCAGCGGAACGCGATTCTTTTTGTCGGAGCTCAGGTCGATAGATCGGCGGTCAAGTTCGCCAACGGGAAGGGAAACCCGCGTGCATACGAGTTTCACACCATGGCCCGCGAGAACTTGCGCGAGGCCGCCGATTTGGAGCAGAGCGCGAGCCGGATTATCTATCTCACGATCGACGACAAATCAATGATAGACGACGAAAACAAACGAAATCGAGTATCGTATTTAAACATGCGCCTTCTGAAAAACCGCAAAGGGAGCGAGCACCTTTACGCGAGCGCACCAATCTATTTCAAACAGTGGATCATTGATTTCGGAAAACTCACCGCGCCCACGTTTGGAGATTTAAACGGCGAGCACGGACAATTCGTCGACAAGGACGGTATTATCATCAGGGACGATGAACCCCAACGCAACACGACGCCCAGAGCGACGGACACGCAGAAAGAAACATTCGAGACCGACGCCGAGTACATGAAGCGGACAGGCTTGCCGGCACAAACGCGCAGGAGGTGACATCATGCCGCGAAAGAAGAAAGAAACGGCACCGGCACCAACGCCGCGCACGTCGTTAAAGAGCAGTATTCAGCGGCGCAGTGCCCGCGAAAAAGCGTTCTTTGTACAGGCGACAATTTCGTTTTCACTTGAACAGACGAACCCGAACACGCCCGTTATACGCCCGGTTATTAGCTTACACGAATATTACAAAGACAGCGCCTACGACGATCACGCTATTCACTCATTCTCAGAGGTCTATATATCCGACCCAAGCGGTAATTACAAAGACGCAAGCGAACTAGATTATATCGACGTGGGCGACGGCGAGAAGATATTCATATTTCAGAATTTCGAGAGCATGTTATCGCCTGAGTTCATACACTCATTCCGCGCAGCGCGTGAGATAGAGTCGGCTTTGAACGGCGTTATTATTCAGATCAACGATACAAACATGTCCAACGCCCAGCGGCTGGAAACGGCAAAACAAGTATGCGAGCACGTGTTAAACAACGTTATTTCAAAGCGCGGCGACAAGTATTTTCTCCGCGCACGAAGTCGCGAAGGATTTAAAAAACGGCTTGAAACCGAGATCAAGACCGCAATGCAAACCGTGAAAAACGCCGACTACGGAGCCGTTAATATCAGCGTTGAACTGCAAAACGACCTTATCGACGCCGCAAACCTATCAATCACACGGCAAGCAGATCGAGAGAAAACGCCCACGTACAGACGGATTAAGAGCGATATTATGAAGTCGCGCCAAGGCGACACGCAGCAGCTACTATTGTTTCAGGAACGCATTGACGAAATCGTCACAAACTCACTTCTTGACCGTGCGGGCGGCGATGGAATCGCGCTTGTATGGGCCGTGCTGCGAATGCGCCAAGAAGCGCGGCAATATGCCAAAGCTCACGGCGTGGACTATAACTCTACCGACCCCGTAGACATGGCCGTTTTCGGCTTGCCTGAGTACGGAGTTTTCCCTGACGGTTTGCGCGGTGACAGGTACACTATTGAAGCGAACGACGTACTAAAACGGCTGAAACTTCCGTATCAAGGCATGTCAGGGACACGCGAACGGGCACGCGCACGGCAAGCGCTCGACGACTTCGCCGCGCTGCAATACGTTCAACGTTGGGAGAAGAGCGGAGCCCGTTGGCATTCGTTCGCGTTCGCGTATACCATGGTCAGGAATCGCGAATACTGGACTTTCAGCAACTTCACGAAGGATTTTCTATTGCCACAAGATATTAAGTTCAGTAAAGCAGAGGTCGAGTATATCCCTTACGTGTACGAACACTTTACACAAAGCCGCGAGGCCGCCGATGGAATCATTAAGTTCATGACTGTAGCCGCAATGCGCCTGCACCAAGAGGAACGGCGGAGGATTGCAGCGTACAAGGGAGCGAGTTCCGCGAAAAATCCGCTTATCACGCCGCACACGGAAGAAATAGCAATCGACGTTAATTTGAATGATAACCACTGGCCGCAATTTCGGACGAAAGAGGATAATGAAGCGGCGAAAGAGATCATGAAAGCAGCATTCGCCGAATGTGGCATTCAGGCGACCGGCGGAGAAGGCCGAAAGCGCAGTATAACGATTAGCGCAAAAATTACCATAGAGGCGAGTGCGCCGCCCCTGTTACCGCAAGGGCCGGAAAGCTAAACCTGCAAATCCGTTACAATTCCGTGCATGAAAAAAGCTAAACCTGCAAATCCGTTACAATTCCGTGCATGAAAAAATCCTTAACCTGCAAATCCGTTACAATTCCGTGCATGAAACGCCCTTCTCTCTACATGTAGAAAAAACGTTCTACACGTTTTTTCTCTACATGTCCGTTTCCCTTCCCGCGCCTTCGCTTGAAGCGACGGCGCGACGGGAAACGAAACCCCAAACCCACGGCGGAGAATCTTCTGGCTAAACATGCAAATCTGAAACGATTTCATGCATGAACGCCGTGCGGGGTGGGTACGAAAAAACGGGGAAATACTCATTGGCCCGTTGCAAATACTACGTTTCCGCCCATTGCGAACGCGGGGGAGGTGAAAGCATGAAAGAGCAGTTACGCGCCGGAATTGGACTTCTGGCCGCCGTGATTTTGTGGAAAGGCG
>JAEEGL012972198.1_pt1 | contig 14750 bp, 15 predicted proteins | sample 9134231 | NCBI WGS metagenome assembly JAEEGL01 (sample SAMN16246548, study PRJNA631951) | gut metagenome | biome: gut microbiome; feature: rumen; material: fiber-attached | host: Bos | place: Iran: Karaj | collected 2018-10 | reverse complement strand
GAAGTTCCAGGATATGATTTCCGCAATCTCCCTCAGCTGTTCCTTGCTGGGCTGGGCGTTGAACTTATCGGCATAGTAGTCCACGAAGGTGAAGAGGGCGTTCTCACGGGCAAGGAGAAGGTTGTCTCCTTGCCATTCGTAACCATAAGTTGCCTGATATGCCAGCTTGGCGGCAGCATACCATTCCTCCGGAGTGGAGGTGTTCTCGTCTACGACGCGGAGTTTGCGTCCCAGGAGTCCTATGCGGTCCTTGACGGGGATAATGTCGCCGGTGATGGTATCGTATCGGCTAACGAGGTACGGGGCTTCTCCGCAGGTGATTTCCAGACGGGTGTCGGTCACATAATCCTGCCAGGTTTTACCGTCCTTGGTCGGGAACGGGATGGGATTCGGGTTTGTGTTCCAACCTGTTTCCGTTTCCTCGTTGAAAAGGCCGGTGGCGCCGAACCATTCGTTATCGACCAGGTTATTCTGCTTGTTGCATATCCAGGCAGGAGTGAAGACTTCACCCTTGTCTCGGGCACGAGCCTGCTGCTCTTCCCTTGTCTTCTTGACGCGGGGTTGGATAAGGCTCCCGTGGTCGCCGGTGATGGATGCAATGGAGATTTGCTCGTTTTCGCCATATCCAGGGCCGAGGGATTCGTAATTGTCGGTTGCCCAGATGATGTGTGCGAATTTCTTACCGTTTTTAGGACGGCTATGGTCTATCAATATCGTTTCCAGCAGGACGGGGTCTTGCTGGAGAATATCATTCTCTCGTATGTCGACTTCGTTGCTCATCGAAGCAGAAGGGTTATGTGGCGGGTTAAGCGATAATTGACAAATTTAATGAAAATAGTCGGAATTCTTGGTATCAAAGTGTAACAGAGTGAGTATGAGTAAACAAAATCGCCCCGACTCAAGGTTGAATCGAGGCGAAAATGCAGTAGAATTACAGCCTACTTTTCAGTTGACTGTTTACGGAGCCACGCCCGGTAATTATGCTTGAACGTCCGCAGCGCATACATCTGGTCACTGCCAGACAGCCGGGTCTTAACGTAGGCAAGGAACTTCTTGTCGGTCTTGTACGGATGCTGGTTGTGCTCCATATCGTATTTGATGTCGCAGGCAAGGTCCATATACGGACGCTTGGAGGTGACCGAAATACGGTCAAATCGATTGGCTACAAAAGTAACGAATGCATAAAGGTTATTCATTTTCATCTGGTATTATACGTGAAACTGATACGGGTACGAGGTCGAAGTCTTCTATCAGCGCCTCAACCTCAGGCATAACTTCCGGGGAGAAGTACTTGGCAACCTCGTTGGCAACGGGATTACGGTACTGGGTCGCCGGGTGTTCCATCCCAGGTTCTTGTGGGACGAGAGAAACTGATGAAACGCTCGAGGCTGGCTTATCGTCAGGCATACCGGTTTGGTGCCAGCGGATAAGGAGATCGGCGATGTCAATCTGGTTCTCCCTGTCCTCATCTGTGGCATCTTCGCCGTACGGGTCTTCCACCTTGATGTCGGCACCGGTGAACTTGGCGAAGTATTCCGTCCAGTACTCCACGGCGTCGATGTCGGGAAGGGCCGTGACATCATAACCCTTGAGCACATTCAGCTTTTCACCGAGCTGCGTCTTGCCACCCGTGGCCAGCCAGTTATACTCCGGCATGAAACCGCAGCAGATGATGGCCGTCTTTTCTGCCTCGACGAGGATGACCGGCTTCTCAGGATACTCCGCCAGCAAATGCTCGCCGAACAAGCATTGTGTCATCGACCAGTCTTCCGGGATGAATCCGCGCTTCTTGAACAGAGGGTGTACCCAGTTGACCGGGATGCCTCCACCATTCTTGATACGTTTGCCAAGGGCCGGGTTATACTGCACGATTTTCCCGCCACGGTAGCGGCCTTTTATGTCCTTCTGGTAGAATATCACTTCGCGGTTTTTCGTGACGCCCAGGTTGTACATAAACTGCAGGCCTTCTACGATGAGTGGGTCGAACAGCGTGTCAAGGAACTTCATGAAGTTGCTCTCCGGCTCCGGCAAGATGGTCTTTTCTACGATTTCCTTGGGGAGTTCGCAGATAGGAGCCGCCGGTTTCGGGGGCTGCTGGACTGGCTTCGGTCGCTGTGACTGGTTCTTCAGCCATGTCGGAGGCTCTCTCCAGGCATCGCCCTGGGGACGAGCCCCAGGGTTTTGCTTGAAGAATTCACTTGGCGGAAGGTGATACCCGCAGTTGGATTCGCGGTTACACCGGCCACAAGTGGGATCGAGAATCTCGCCAGACTCCGTGTCCACGTAGGGAACGAGCTGTCGCTTGCCGCAGTTCGGACAAATCAGCCAGTCTGCCGTGCGAGTGTAGTGCGCGAGTTGAAAACGGTAGTCCATCGCTAATCCTCCTCATCTTTGAAAGGCAGACGGCTGGTCGTTTCACCTCGTCCCAGGTCGTCCCTCTCGTCAGTGGGACGGGACGGCTCCCCGGGGTTGTCGGAGGCGGCGTTGACTGTCGCTGACATTCCCATGCCGAGCGCCTTTTTGATTTTACGGTGGATCGTGGACTTGGATGCGCCGGTCTCCTCCGCAATCTGCTTGAGGGACATCCCCTTAGCCTGAAGGTCAAGGTATTCCTGCATATCCTCCATCTCGGTGAGCTGGTTCTTCTGGCGAAGGTGCTCACGCTCATCGTCACGGCCCTGATAAACGAACTGAGTGTAGCAATCCTGCTTCTCAATCCGGTAGACCGCAACGCTCTCGGCAGGATAGGGATATTCGTCGTCACGGAACTTGACTGTCTTGACGTACCGCATCTGGGAGTCTTTGGCGGACACACCAACTGCGAGTGCGTTGTCGATAAGCGCCATCAGCTTGGAAGAACCGGAAAGGTCGTCCCGGGTGATGGGCTTGCTGGCATCCCGTTTCGGCGAGTGGGCCACGATTATCAGGGTCAGGCCGTACTTTTTCTTGAGCTTGATAAGCCGGCGCATGAACTTGATGGTGACCTCGGCCTTCTCGGCATCGGTGCAGATAAACGTCAGATTATCAATGCATATGACCTTTATCCCATCTTTCGCTGCTTGTTCAACACTGTCAAAGATCGCATCCTCGAGGGCCATGTCGTCCAGCAGGTCGGGGTCTATCTCGGCCCGGAGGAAGTTCTCCGGAAAGATATGCACGGTGCCTGTTTCCAAGTTGGTGTAGCGCATCTGGAATTGCTTCGTAGACAGCTCACAATCAACTATCAGGACCTTCTGCTCACGTGCGATTTCCTCGGCTATCTGGACCAGGAGCAGGGACTTTCCCGTGTTGGCAGCAGAGAAAATGATGTTTATCTCGAACTGCACTATCATCCGGAAGAAGAAGTAGATTGGATCGGCGAGCGCCTTACCTATCTCTATCCATTTGTTCCCGGACGTGTACGGGAGCCTGCCGAACTTGCGGGGTTTGTCGCGGGCTTTCTTGACAGTGCCTTTGATACGCTCCACGGGGTTGGTGGTCTTGACCTGAATCTCGCTCTTATCTTCCATAACTTGTCCTCCTCGTGTATTTCTGCGTCTTCAACCATTGGGGTGAAGGCTTCCCCATGGAGGCTTGCCAGGGCCTCTCGTATCTTACCGGCCTTACTTCCTTCCTGAACGGATTGCTTCTGTGAATGGTTCTCATTACTTTGCCCTCCGCTCGTTGAAAAGTTTCAGCGCCAGGTCGGCGTCGACCACAATCTTGCGACCGTTCTGGGAGACGGCCTCTCGTATGACGTGGTCCTTGTAATACTGAGCCGTTTTGTGGCTACAGCCGAACAAGTCAGCCACACCCTTGAGTCCGTACACCAAGCGACCGGTGGGTGCCGTGGTCTCTGTTTTCTTTTCTGACTGAATCGATCTGATAATTTCTACCAGGTCGGCCACCGTCAGCGTGGCAAGCATTGTAGTGTCTTGAAAGCGCATCATTTTTCCTGCGTTTTTAAGTTAAACAAGACACTGGCGCCAGTGCGTATATTAGAATTCCGCAACAAATGTAAATCTTATTTTTGGAACTCTAATGCGCTGATATACAATATGTTGTGGTATTTTGAAGGCGCAAAAAAAGAGGCCCGTGTACTAACTTTAGTACAAAGGCCCCAAGCAAAAAAACGCTCGTGTACCAAATCGTCTATGAGGTCTTCTTTTTGCGCCCTTTTAGTGCCACATCATACCAAGCACGCAGCTCTGGAGACTGGTCTATCAGGCGGTAGAATTTTTGTCGAATGTAGGTTTCACGGTTCGTTGGATTCTGTTCGTTGGCAACATTATGTGTATGAACCTGCTCTTTTGATATGAGATCAAACAGAACGAGTGTACGATAAACATCTCGGCACAGCTTGGTATCAATCTTCACTCTTTCCTTCAGCAGACTCTGCAGGAATTCGTCGGCCAAATTGTCGTCGAGGCTATCCACTATGTCACAGAAGTTCCTATCAACTTCGTTAAACTTCGCCAACTGGGTATCAATACTCTCAAGCGAGAAGGGGCGTCCGGCATCTGCCACCTCGGTGGAATAAGGAAGTTTCCGTAACACTTTCTCGAACCATTCTATCATAAAAATAGCAAGACTGTTAGTGTCGGGTAGAATTAACGAGTTTTTTGCCTCGTACTCCTTAACATACTGCTCCAGCTTATCCAAGTCAACATCATCTTCGTCAAGCCAGGTTTTCTTGGCGGCTTCTACTATATTACGCGCTTGTTTCGAAAGAGATGCTGTCCTCTTGTATGCTATTTCGATTCCTACGAGATGATTCAAATAACTGGCCTCAACCTCCGAGTATAAACGTAATACCAGATTTTTATCCGTCAGTCTATACCCGTTCCCTTGCACCACATGTGTCGACTTGGCCTGTTTAAGAAAGAGTAATTCCTGATGAGCGACTTCTATCTGGAATGCATATGTTCTATAACAGGCACCAGCCACTCGTTTTAAAGACCAGGCAGAATTTTGTGCCCGCTGAATGAAATCGAAGATTTTTTCTGCATTCTTCTTAAACTGTGGGCTTTCCAGCGGTCGCAGGAAATCAACGAACTCAACTTTTTTCCGCTCCAAGGAAGATAAGTAACTTTCCATTCCTATTATTTATTTGAGGGTAATCTACCGTATTTCGCTTTGATATAGTTTTCGCGAACATATCGATTTGTCGAGGCATCATGTAAATGAATCTGCTCTTCCGTTAAAAGGTCAGCCATCTTCAAACAGTCATATATGTCGCGATAGAGGGCATTTGATGGTTTGATGCCGGAGTCTTTGACCAGTTGGATAACTCCTGCGATGTATAATTCCCTCGCTTGCGTGGCCAAGATGTTTATGCCGTCCCAGATCGTCATAAGGGTAGCCTCCAAGCCTTGCAGGTATTTATCGGTCAACACCCCATCTTTGTCGTACTCTACAGAATGTGTATCTGGAACCATCATCAGCAATTCGTTCCACCTCATTATGATAGGTTCCAAATCCTTCCTTTCGACAGAAGCAAACACAATCTTGTCGCCGGTCAGATTAAGCGATGCAATCTCTTCTTCGAGCGCTTTGTCCACACCTATTCTTATATTCTTCAGAGTGTCGAGTGCCCCAATTTGATAGTGTTCGTCCAGCCATTTATCGTCGTGAATGTCCTTGACAAACTCCAACACACAGGAAAAATGCGTCAAATGAGCGAATAGATTCCTGAAATACGGCCCCAAAACAAACAAACCGTATTTTTCTTTGTATATCTGAAGGAGGTGGCCGTATAATTCGCCAGCCAATGGCTCCAGTGGTTTGTTGATAAATTTTCTTTCAAATGCAGATTTCCCGATTCTTTTGAACTCCGGTACTTTCATTGCTCTCACTTTACCCATAATTGCGTCGTTTTTAATTCACTATTTTCTCGGATCGAGGAAATCAAAGTCAATCGGATCTGTTATAAACTCATTCCAATCGAAATCACCATCTCGCAAGTGAAGGAATTTCGACTTGATATAATTCTCTCTCACATACCTGGACGTAGTAGTGTTATGGCAATGTGTGACTTCTTTGGGAAGCCACCCAAACATATCAAGACACCTATAAACCTGGAGGTAAGTTTTGTTGCACATCTTTACGCCCAGGTCACGAACAAACTTTAGGAACTCCCTCGTTAAAAGTTCGTTAGTCAGGACAAAGAGCTGCCGAGATGCCTTATAGCTCTTTTCTATTCTTTCATAGGCATCGTCAAAGGTTTCCTGCGTAAACCGGCCATCTTCATCATACTCAAAACTCGCTGTAAGAGGCATCCACGCCAAGGCGTCACCCCATTTGATCCTGATGGCCTCAACCACAAGGGGGTCAGAATAACAACCAATGCCAACTGTATACCCAGATTCACCAATATAAGAAATGAGATACCTTTGCACATCGTGTTCCAGCGTCAGTGGTATTGGCAAATCAGTGATAACTTCATTGCGCCAGTGTATTTCAGATTTCCGCAAATCTGCCAGAATGGTGATTAACTCATGACAATGGCGGACTAACTCTTCAACGGACCGTTTTTCTCTCATCAGCGCTTCTTCCTCGGAAGGCGGGAGGGTCGCAGTCTGATACCACTTGTATAACTCTACGGCATACGGTTCGAGAATAGTGTTTTTAAACTCAATGGCAAAGTCTGCCATCCTCTTCTGACGCAATGCCTTTATTTCTTCTCTTGTCATTTTCTCTTCTGTTTTAATTGGTTACCCGCTATAATTACATATCAAGACCTTTCTCGAAAATAGCCATCTGCTCGGCTTTTACCTTCTCGGCTATGTCAATGTAGGGTTTCATTGCCTTGTAGTCGGAGTGACCGGTCCATTTCATGACCACCTGCGGCGGGATGCCGGAGGAAAGAGCGAAGCAGATGAAGGTGCGACGACCAGCGTGAGTGCCGATAAGGTCATACTTCGGCCTTGTCTCTTCTTCTCGCTGGCCAGCTTTGAAGTTCACACGGGTAATGGGCTCGTTTATTTCGCAGAATTCACACAGGTGCTTCAGGTATTCGTTCATCCGCTGGTTGGAGATGACGGGCAAAGCGAGGCCGCCGGGGAACTTCTCTTTCTTGTATTTATCGAGGATCGCCTTCGCATATTTGTTGAGGTTGATGGGCAGGCGGTCGTTGGTCTTCTGTGTGGTGATGTAGATATAGTCGCCGGAAATGTCGGTGCGTTTTAGGTTGGCCATGTCGGAGTAGCGGAGGCTGGTGAATGCGCAGAAGCAGAAGAGGTCTCGGGTCTTCTCCAGTCCAGCTTGGTCGTGAACTACCTTTTCGTATTCCTCGCCCTCGTAGTTATGCAATGTGACTTTGGAGCCGTTGGCAGGGACGGAGTAGTTGTAGACTTTAAGCAGTTCTTCTTTGGTTAGAAAGATGACAGGTTTAGCGATGAGTTTGAACTTGGGCTGAACGGTGCCAATTTCCGATTCGCGTGCTACACCTTTGCGCACAGCCCAGTTGAGGAACCAGCGGAGGTTGAGGTAGTGCTTCTGGACGGTGTTTTCGCCCATCTTCGCTTTTACGCGCAGGTAGCGGACGAAGGCGTTTATGCCATCGTTATTGAAGTGGTCGAACTGGGTATTCTTTCCCTGGGCGGCCAGATGCTTCCGGAAGGCATTCCAGCATTCCATTGTTCCGATCGTCCACTGGTTGGAGATGCTCTCTTCCTTTATAAATTGGTCGAAGAATTTGAGGACGTTCTCGGAAGGCTGGACCACGACATCTTCGCTGAGGGCATTGTCCAACTCCAGGCGCAGTTCTTTCTCAGAGGGCCGGTGGGTCAACTCCTTCTCATAGTTGTCGAAGTGGTCGCGGATGTTCGTCAGCTTCTTGTTGATAAAGGCGGCGTCAAGGCTCTTCGAGTTTTCGTATTTGACCAGTTTGTCCTTGTCGTTTTTGATTTTGATCTTGACGGCTTGGGATTCTCCTTCCCAGGCATCGGACAGCACATTTATGCCGACGGTGGAGAGAAGCCTGGTCTTATAGATGTTGATGGAGATGCGGATGGGCTGCTCGCCTGCCTTGTTTTTGTGGGGTGCCAAATAGTAATTTACTGCCATAACTCTGCTTCCTTTAGGGTTCGTTTCCGGGGTTGATTTGAACTTCCTTCAAATATTTTTGTACACAAATTTATACACAAATATTGAGAAATCCAAATACTATCCACGAAACTACTTTACCACTTAATTATTGTATTTCAGCAGGTTAGGTAAATCAAAGAAACTATTAAAAACCGTCCGGGCAATCCCTCACTCACCGCTTTAAAGAGCCGACGTTTATGCGCCGGCTTCTTTGTTTTCCAGCGGGGAATGCGTACATTTGATCCACGTATGTACAGACGCGATTTCCTCAAGACCGCCGCCGCGGCGGGAGCCGGCGCAGCGCTGCTCGGCACCGCCGGGGCCTGCGCCCCTTCGGCGGGCGCCCCCAAGGCCTACCGCGTGGGCGGCCGGGCCCGCATGCAGCTGAGCTGGGAGCCCTATGAGCTGCAGCTCCGCCACACCTTCACCGTGGCCTCCTATTCCCGGACCACCACCCCCGACGTGCAGGTTGAGATCCGCTACGACGGTTTCGTCGGCCACGGCGAGGCGTCCATGCCCCCGTATCTCGGGCAGACGGTGGAGAGCGTGTGCGCATTTCTCGAAAAGGTGGACCTCGCGCAATTCGCGGATCCCTTCCAGCTGGAGGACATCCTCGCGTACGTGGACAGCCTCTCGCCGGGCGACACCGCGGCGAAAGCCGCCGTCGACATCGCCCTGCACGACCTTGTGGGCCAGCTCCTCGGGCAGCCCTGGTGGCGCCTCTGGGGCCTGAACGCCGACAAGGCGCCGAATACCACCTTCACCATCGGCATCGACACGCCGGACGTCGTCCGGGAGAAGACGCGCGAATGCGCGGACCGCTTCCGCATCCTGAAAGTCAAGGTGGGCCTGGACAACGACTACGAGATGATCCGTACCATCCGCGAGGTCACCGACCTGCCCCTTGCGGTGGATGCCAATCAGGGCTGGACCGACCGCCAGCAGGCCCTCGACGAAATCTTCTGGCTGCAGGAGCACGGTGTTGTCATGGTCGAGCAGCCGATGCCCAAGGAGCGCCTGGATGACAATGCCTGGATCACGGAGCGCAGTCCGCTGCCCATTTTCGCCGACGAGGCGGTCCAGCGGCTGGCCGACATCCCGTCGCTGGTGGGTGCGTACAACGGCATCAATATCAAGCTGATGAAATGTACCGGCATGCGTGAGGCCTGGCGTATGGCCTCCTTTGCCCGTGGCGTCGGGATGCGCGTCATGCTCGGCTGCATGACCGAGACCTCCTGCGCCGTCACGGCCGCCGCACACCTCTCGCCGCTGGCCGACTTCGCCGACCTCGACGGCAACCTCCTCATCTCCAACGACCGCTTCCGCGGCGTGACCGTTTCCGACGGCCGCCTCATCCTCCCCGACGCCCCCGGCCTGGGCCTGAAGGCCCTCTGACGAAAAAAACAGATCCCTGGAGGCCAGGGATCTGTGAAAGCTGCCGGCAGGCGCTACAGGAACAGACGCCTTTCGACGGATATTATAATGTATACCAGGAATAACATGGCTCCGGATGTTTTAGATGATTAATAATTCGGTGCTGATGAAGCCGGTGGCGATCAGGATGCCGAGGGCGACCACGGCGAGCAGCCAGAGGATGAAGATGACCAGACCCGGGTGCCACTTCGGTGCCTTGAAGCCGAAGAGTAGCTGGAGCGCGCCGTAGAGGATGCCGAGGAAGGGGAGGAAGCACACGAGCGCGATCAGGATGTTGACGCCGGGCTGCGCCAGGGCGTGGGCTGCCTGCGGGGCGTACATGTGCAGGTCCGCCAGGCCCTTGTCGTAGAGTCGGCCCAGGCCGAGGAAGCCGTCGCCGTGGCGGTGGCCGAACCAGCCGCTGCCGAAGCCCCAGAGGCTGCCGGTGAACAGGCCGGCGAAGCCGACGATGAGCAGGACCAGACCGACCATTTTGCCGAATATGTTCGCGAATTCGTTCCAGGCTGTGGACTGCCCCACGGTCTTGACGGCCTCTTCGAACTCTTTGGCGCCGGCCTCGACGCTGCGCTGGATGCTGTTCAGCGTGCCGTCTTCGCCGCGCTGCTCCCAGCGCTGGCGGACGGTCTTGGCCGCCGGCATGCAGATCCAGAGGATGACATAGAGCGTCGGCGCGCCCATGGAGATGCGCCAGCCGATGCCGTGGCGCCAGAATCCAAAGGTGAAGACAACCGTGAACAGGACGAAGAGGATGCGGAACAGGGCTACGTCCTGCTTGAAATAGGTCGCGAGACCGCTGCACACGCCCGCGACCACCTTGTCGTTGACGTCGCGGTACAGTTTCCGGCGGGTCTTTTCTTCGTTTCTGGGCCCCTTCTCGTCATGCGGGGCTCCCTTCTCGTCATTCCGGGCCTGACCCGGCATCTCTTCCTCCGCGGCTTCGATGTCCTCCGGGCGGCCGAGGATGCCGATAGCCTCCTCGATCATGGTGCGGGACACGACGCCTTCGCGGCCGGCCTTCTCCATGAGGAGCTCGGCCATGCGCTCCTCGATGCCGTCGAGGATCTCGCCGCCGCCGGCGCGGCCGTCATAATAATTTTCCAGCTCGCCGAGGTATTCCTCGGCCAGGCGGGCGGCGTCGTCCTCCAAGGTGAAGGCGTATCCGCCGAGGCTGACTCTTTCTACTTCTTTCATACGCGTTTGAGGGTGTTGACGGAATCAATGATCTCCTGCCAGGCGGCGTCCATCTGGGCGAGCTGCTCGCGGCCTTTGTCGGAGAGGACGTAATACTTGCGGGGCGGGCCCTGGGTGGACTCTTCCCAGCGGTAGTCGAGCAGGCCCTGGTTCTTCTGCCGGATCAGCAGGGGATAGAGGGTGCCTTCGACGACGATCATGCCGGCGGCCTTGAGTTCTTCGATGAGCGAGGAGGCGTAGGCCTCGTGCTTGCCCAGGATCGACAGGATGCAGTAGTCGAGCAAGCCCTTGCGCATTTGTGCGCGGATGTTTTCTATCGTGTTCTCCATGGCGGCTACTTATTGGCGGATTGGGCGAATTTGGCGAGGTTCTCGGCCGTGACGGGCAGGCCGTACATCTCGCACTTCTGGGTAGGGGTGAGGGCCTTGGGGATGGCGATCCAGCAAATCACGTAGATCCAGAAGCCGGCCAGACCGGCCACCAGGGCCACGAGCATGAGGACGCGCGTCAGGACGACGTCGATGTCCAGGTAGATGGCGAGACCCGCGCAGACGCCGGCGATGCGGCGGTTGTCGTAGTCGCGGTAAATCTTTTTGCGCTCCGTCGCGCTGCCGGCGGCGGGGGCGGGGCCCGCTTCGGGGCTCTCCGGCGCGCCGTCGGGCATGCCGAGCTGGCGCGTGACACGCTCCACGAGCTCGAGCTTCACAACGCGGCCATCCGTGCCGACTTCCTGGACGAAGAGCTCGGCGATGCGGGACTCGAGGTCCTCCATCACTTCGGCGTTCTGCGTATAAGGCACGCCCGACGACGCGGCGAGGCGGGTGCGGAAGTGCTCCAGGTATTCGCTCAGACGGTTGTAGGCGTCTTCTTCCAGCGTAAAGCTGCGGTTCGCAAGGCTGATGTTGAATACTTTTTTCATTTCTCTAGAACTTTGACAATGCAAAGATATATAAAATTTCTAATACCTTGTATCGCAAAGTACCTAAAATTTGCAAAATATTTTAGCCCGCACTTTTCCTGTGAGCTGCAACCTATTGATGCACAGCACAATATAATTTTATACTCCCCCAAATTTTGGGGGAGTATAAATCGTTAAAGTGCTGGTTTACTGCCTGATGCAGCTCACAGGCGGTGGGGGAGGAGGCTGCTACTGTTTCGGCTTCCAGGCCTTCAGGCCGGCGATGACGGCGGCGGAGAAGCCCGCCTCTTCCATCGCGTTCAAGCCCTTGATGGTGATGCCGCCGGGCGTGGTCACTCGGTCAATCTCCGCCTCGGGGTGCGAGCCGCGCGCCGCGAGCAGGGCGGCGGCGCCCTTGACGGTCTGCAGCGCGGCGTCGAGCGCTTCCTGCGGGTAGAGACCCAGCTCCACGCCGCCCTCGGCGGAGGCGCGGACGTAGCGGAGCGCGAACGCGGTGCCGCAGGAGGCGAGCATCATGCCGGCGTTCAGCCGTTTCTCGTCCACGACGGCCGTGCGGCCGACGGCGTCGAAGAGGCCGCGCACGGTGGCGAGCGTCTCCGGCGTGCCACTGATCTCATGGATGAAACTCATGCTTTCGCCCACCTCGATGGCGAGGTTGGGGATGACGGCGTAGACGCCCTTGACACCGCTGCCTTCCAGCCAGGTGCGCATCTCCGCAGCCGGCACGCCGGCGACGAAGGACACCAGCACCTTGCCGGCGAGCACCGGCTTCAGCTCTGCGAGCACGCCTTGCGCCAGCCACGGCTTGACGCCGAGGATGACAACGTCCGCGTCGGCAGCCGCCGCCACGTTGTCGAGCGAGGTCTGCAGCCCGCGGGCGGCGAATTTCTCCAGGGTCGCGGCGTGCTTCGCCGTGACGGTGATGCGGGCGTCCGACAGGGCGCCTGCCAGTCCCAGGGCCGTGGCGCCGCCCATGTTGCCGGCGCCGATGATCGCGATTTTCATATCCGATGAGTTTTTATTGCTTGCAAATATACGAAATCAGCGCGTCCGGGTCAACCCCTTCGCGCACGTGCGTTCCCTTGGCCTCGAAGAGGTCCAGCGCCTCCATGCAGAGGTCGTCCACGTGGTCGTTCCAGCGGTCACCGCTGTGGCTGCGGACCCATTCCAGCTGCACCTGCAGCGCGCGCTCCTTCTTCACCTTGCGGTACAGCTGCACCAGGTCGAAGTCTTTCTTGCTCCGCACCTGGCCGGACAGCTGCGCGATGCCGTTCTCGCTGTCGCTGCGCACCAGCACGCTGCTCCCCGCGGGGACGTGCAGCAGCGCGTGGATGATGGCCGCGAGCTCCTGCCGGTTGCTGGTGGAGTAGCGGCTCACCTCGCTCCACTGGTAGAGGGGCTTGCCTTCGCGCCCGTCCAGGACGATGCAGGCGGCCGCGCCGAAATTTTTCGGCAGACGGTAGCTCCCGTCCGTATAGGCGATGTAGTCGTATTGCGGTTTGCCGCTCTCGCGGAAATCCCAGTATTTCATAGGCGGAAGCCGGGGTGGCGGCGCCCATGGCCGACAACGGGTTCGTTGGCGGGATGCAGCAGGGCATCGAGGTTGAATCGAAGCGAGGCGATCTGCTGCCAGCCCAGGAAGCCCTGGGTGCCGACGTAGAAGCGCGCGGCCAGGCGGAGCTGGACGTAACGCGCGATCTGCGGGGTCCACGCCAGCTCGGAGAGGTTGAAGAACTTGTCGAAGCAGGGCGTGCCGAAGTAGAGGTTGGTGGCGTACGGGATGCCCGCCGGGTCAAGCTCGCGGAAATAAGGCATCAGGTTGCCGCCCGCATAGGTCGTGTTCTGGAGCATGACGTTCCAGCGCTTCGCGGTCAGCTTGATCTCGCCGCCGCAGGGGATGTCCGGCTGCGTCCCGCGTCCGCGGTCCAGCTGGTAGGCGACGTACAGGCCGGCCTGCACCGACAGCTCCTGCCAGCGGGTCCGGCGGGAGAAGTCCGCCTTCGCCCACGGCTGCAGCAGGTGGTTGTCCACCACGTTCGGCGCAATCTGGGAGCAGGCGTAATGGTAGAAGCTTCCCGACCAGCCCAGCTGGAGCCAGTTGTTGGCCTGCCAGCGCCCGGCGCTGAAGATCTGGAAGCGCTCGCGCGTCTCGGGACCGTACTGCCCCATCCAGTCAAAGCCGATCTCGGCATAGAAGCGCTCGGCGCGCCACTTCAGAAGCACGCCGTCGATGTTGCGGTCGGAGTTGCGGAACTGCCCGGAGAAGAAGGCTTCGCCGTAGGCGCCCTCCACGTTGTTGCGGGAGAAGACGCCCGCAAAGGCGTCGAAGGTGCCCTTCTGCGCGCGCACGTGTGCGTTGTAATAGATGATGGGCTCCCGGGCGAAGTCCGCCCAGGTGTGCGAGCCCATGTCGTGGGCGAACTCCACGCCCACCATCAGGCGGTGCCGCACTGTCGGGGACTGCTCGACGCTGAAGCCGACCGTCGGGGCGAGCACGATGGTGTGCATCGTCCCGGACGGGATGATGGCGTCGTTCGAGTACGCGAATTCGCGGTTGTCGAAGATGTAGCGGAAGTCCGCGTCGTATTCCCAGTTGAAACGGGGAGGCTGCGCTGCGGCCGGGAGCGCCAGCGCGGCGAGCAGCAGTATGCAGAAGAATTTCTTCAAAATCCTAATACTTGTTCAGCGGAACGCCGGCGGTCATGCGGTGGACGCGCACCTTGACATCCTCCAGCAGGGCCGTGTGCTCGGCGAGGGAGGTTTGCTGGGCGCCGGTGAGCGGCTCGCCCTTCTTGACGGTCAAGGCGTCGATGTGCTTGGCGCAGGAGCTGAGGACCTCGTCGATCAGGGCCACGATCTCCTCCATGTCCTTCTCCACAAAACCGCGGGAGGTCACGGCCGGGGTGCCGATGCGGAAACCGGAGGTCTGGAAGGGGCTGCGGGTGTCGAACGGGACCATGTTCTTGTTGAGCGTGATGGCGGCGAGCTCCAGCTGCTGCTCGGCGATGCGGCCGGTGACTTCGTCAAACTTGCCGCGCAGGTCGATGAGCATCAGGTGGTTGTCGGTGCCGCCGGAGACGACCTTGTAGCCGCGGCGGAGGAACTCTGCGCACATGGCCTGGGCGTTGGCGATCACCTG
>JAEEGL012602327.1_pt1 | contig 14750 bp, 10 predicted proteins | sample 9134231 | NCBI WGS metagenome assembly JAEEGL01 (sample SAMN16246548, study PRJNA631951) | gut metagenome | biome: gut microbiome; feature: rumen; material: fiber-attached | host: Bos | place: Iran: Karaj | collected 2018-10 | reverse complement strand
TTCTGCCGAAATGAGCGCGCCGCATACCTCACCGCCTTCTGCTCATTGGGAGTGTACGCCCGAAGCGCGTGCTGGACTCTGTTGCCGATCTGACTCAGCACGTCCTCCGGCACGTCGGAGGGATTCTGGGAGATGAACCACACGGAAACGCCCTTGGAACGGATCAAACGGACCACCTGTTCCACCTTGTCGAGCAGCGCCTTCGGCGCGTCGTCGAACAGAAGATGGGCCTCGTCGAAGAAGAACGCGATCTTCGGCACGTCGAGATCTCCCGCCTCGGGGAGAAGCTCGTAAAGCTCGGACAGCATCCAAAGCAGGAACGAGGAGTACAGGAGCGGATGCTGGAAAAGCTCCCGGCATTCCAGAATGTTCATGACGCCGCGGCCCTCCTCATCCCAGTCGAACCAGTCGGATATATCGAGCGCCGGCTCGCCGAAGAAGACGTCGCCGCCCTCGTCCTCAAGCGCCAGAAGAGCGCGCTGGATGGAACCGACGGATTGGCCGGTCACGTTGCCGTACCGGAGCTTGTACTCCGTGGCGTTGTCGCCCACGTGCTGAACGAGAGAGCGCAGATCCTTCAGATCGAGAAGAAGGAGCCCCTGATTGTCCGCGATACGAAAAACGATCCGCAGTACGCCGATCTGTACCTCGCTCAGCCCGAGAAGGCGGCCCAGCAGCTCCGGCCCCATCTCCGACACGGTGGTGCGGACCGGATGGCCCTCCCTGCCGTACACGTCGAAAAACCGTGCCGGATAGGCGCAGTAGTCGAAATTTTCGATGCCCATGGTGTCGATGGAACGGCGGATGTGCTTGTTTTCCTCGCCGGGGGTACACATACCTGACACGTCTCCTTTGACGTCGGCAATAAACGTAGGCACTCCGAGATCGGAGAACGACTCCGCGATCACTTTCAGCGTGACCGTCTTGCCGGTTCCGGTGGCTCCGGCGATAAGTCCGTGGCGGTTTGCCATGGCGGGATCGAGCCATACCTTTTCCGTCCCGGTGGCAAGCCATATTTTTCCTTCATCTTTTACGTACATGGTCAAATCTCCTTTTCAGGCGGATAAACTGATTCTCTGACGGGCAAGTTACTTTGTCGACAGGAAAAAACCGTCCGGGCACCCCTTCATCAACGTAGAAAACGGTTTTCGTCGTTTGCGGAAAATCACGTAACGTCCGATCATCTTCCGGTGCCTGCCGTACGATTTTTCTTATCCGGCGGGGGTCATCAACATCTGCGTTTGTCTAATATACGTTTCCGTTCTCCCGAAATCCACGCCACACGTTCTCGAAGAACGTGTCGTCCTCCGGAATGGGTCTCACCGGTCTCCAGACGGCGGAAAACTTCTCGCCGACCCACCGGATCTCCTGCACCTTTCCGTTCGCCTCACCGTTTCCGGGGATAAAGCGGAACGTCTCGGGAAGGCCGTCGCGAATTTCACCCGCACCGTTGTGATAGAGCGCGGAACCCCTGGACGAGCCGACCGTTTCGGAGAAATCGATCATGGCGGTCAGCACGGCGCCGGAGGTCACAAGCGCGTCGAGGAGCTTATAATAGAGGTAAAGCCGATCACCGGAGGAAATTCGCAGTTCGCTCCGGATCTCCGAAAGACGTTTTTCCGTTTCCGCGAGAGTTTCCCGCATCCTTTCGGGATCACGGATCGGACCCGCACCGTCGCTCATTCTCCGCCGCGCCTCGCCGATGAGAAGGTCGGCGTTGTCATCCTTGGAAACGACCTTCCGGAGCGCCTCGGAATGATTTTTCTCCGCCTCTTCGGCAAGGGCGGCAAAGCCGTCCGAACCCGTCTGCTCCCTTCCGTGCGCGGCGATATACTGCGCCGCGCGGAGAGCGCCCACCTGTCCCGCGTTCAGCGCGGAGCCGCCGGGCCGCGAGACTCCGTGAGTCCCGGCGCATTCGCCGGCGGCGAAAAGGCCGGGAACGGTCGTCCGCCACCACATATCGACGGAGATACCTCCGTTCATGTGTTGTGCGGAAAGCGATATTTCAAGCTTTTCTTTCTCAATATCCACGCCGAAGGAGCGGTACAGCTCCACGGCGGGCATATTCATCTTTTTGAGCCGCCCTATCGGAGTGCCGAAGTCCGCTCCCGCCCGTGTGAGGTATTCGCGCGCCTCGGGATCGAGCTTTCCGAAATCGATCTCTTCGATCCCGAAGGGATTTTTCGTAAAGTCAAGGTAAACGCGTCTGCCGAGCATGACGCGCTCACGGTAGACCAGTAGGTCGATCACCGACGAGCCCTCCATGACCTTGGCGCTGTCAAAGGGCCACTGGTACCCCTTGAGGAAAACGCAGGACATGGCGCGATACGGATCGCCGAAAAAATCGAGCAGGAATTCCCGTTCCGTACCGTCTCCGTCCACGGAGACGAAGCGCGGCAGGACCTGCATATAGGTCCCGGACACGTTCCAACGGGGGGATACGGACGCGAGACCGTACTGCCATTCCGTCAGGTTCTGCGCCGCGGCTCCCGCAAGGAGCGCCAGGGACCCGGTCCCCGTGTGACACTCGGGATAGACGCTGTCGGCGTAGATCCCGGCGGGGCCGCCGGTGGCGAGCACAACGTCCGGGGAGCGGAATGCGACGAAGTCGCCCGATTTTTTCTCTATACAAAGGAGTCCCGCGACTCCGCCGTTTTGCATTAACACCTCAACGGCGAGATATCCGTCATAGACCGGCACTTTAGTCTCGCGCGCCTTTTTTTCAAGCGCCTCGGTCATCATCTTCGACGTGAGCGGACCTGCGCTGGTAGCCCTCGCCCGTGGGTCGTGGTCGGTCTTGTATCCGACATATCTGCCGTATCTGTCCGAAGGAAATTTCACACCAAGCTCACAGAGATCCATGAAGCATCGGACAGAGAGCGCCGCCTCGCAGAGGGCGTTATCCCCGTCCACGGAACCACCCCGGAACAGATCCTCCGCCATGAAACGCACGCTGTCCGGCACGTCCCCGCCGAGGGAGAGTTTATAGTAGGTCTGCTTGTCGCTGCCCGTATTCCGGGAGGTACCGCAGAGCACCCCCTCGGTGACGACAGCAACGTCGACCCCCGCCTCCTTCAGCCTGCAGGCGCAGGAATATCCCGCAGCGCCTGTACCGACGACGAGAGCCGAATGCGAAAAGATCCTCATCTTACAGTCTCCTTATATGGAAGCCGCCGTCAACGTCCACGGACTGACCGGTGACGTACGGCAGAGACCCGTCGCACAAAGTCAGCACGGCCCGCGCCACGTCCTCCGGCGCGCCCCACCTCTTTATGGGAAGCAGCCCTCCGTCGATGAGGCGATCGTATTTTTCTTTGACCTTCTCCGTCATGCCGGTCTTGATGATGCCCGGTCTTATTTCGTTGACGGCGATGCCGTACTCGGCCAGACGGTCGGCAAAGAGAGTCGTTATCATGGTGACGCCCGCCTTGCTGACGCAGTACTCGCCGCGGGAGGTGCTGCTGGTGTAGCCGGACATGGACGAGATGTTGACGATATAGCCGCGGCAGTCGCCTTCGTTCTTTATCATTTCGCGGGCGACCGCCTGAGTCAGAAACAGCGTTCCTTTGGTGTTGATCCCCATGACGAAATCATAGCTCTCCTCCGTCATTTCCAGCAGGTCGCGCCGCACCTTTGGAGCGACGCCCGCCACGTTCACAAGAACGTCGATCCTGCCGTATTTTCGGACGGCGAGACGGACGAAGGACTCCCTGTCCGCCGTCGAGGAGAGATCCCCTTTGAAATAGGTGAAGTTTTCGTCTCCGGACAGTGAGTCCGGCGCGGCTTCGGCCACGTCCATACCGATCACCGCCGTGTCGTTCTCAAGAAGTATCTTCGCCGTGGCGGAGCCGATTCCGCCGGCGACGCCGGTAACAAGCGCAATTCTCATTTTTCCCTCCGTATATCAGCCGCCGCAGAGTTCACGGTAAATCGGGAGATAGACCTCCCGGTCCCTGACGGCGCATCCCGGCGTTCCGCCGGGTTTTCTCATTATCTCCGTGCATTTTGAACAGCATAGGCATATCTTTCCGCCGTCCATTTCGCCGGAGTCAAGTATATCCCTCGCAAAATCGGGGTACGCGATGGCCTCCCTGCCGAATCCCGCGATGTCAAATCCGCCGTCGCGGATATACGCGGACACGACGCCCGGCGCCGCGACTCCGAGATAGGAGACGGCGGAGCAGATCAGCGCCGCGGACGGAGCGGCTTTTTTGATCTGCGCCGTGCCGTCGAGGACCCTTTTTACGCCGAGGAGCGGATGCTCCTCCGGCTCGTAGGGGCCGAGAGCGAACGGACGGTTCACGTGGGGATTGTAGTACGGATTGCCCATGGTTATATTGAGCAGCTTCACGCCGAGACCGGCGAGTTCCTTCACCAGAAGCGACGGTTCCGCCGGATCGAACGATCCGTCTTCAGTCACGCCGAATCCCGAGGGATACGGCACTCCGTCGCACACGTTGAGGCGGGATGTGACGATGAAACCGGTCGCGGTCGCTCCGAGGGCGCCTTTGACGCTCTCGCGGAGCAGGCGCGTCCGGTTTTCAAACGTTCCGCCGTACCTGCCGGGTCTGTCGTAGGCCGACAAAAGTTCGGACAGAAGATAACGGTGACAGCTCTTGATATCGACGCCGTCGAATCCCGCCCTTTCGGCGAGGATCGCACCGCGGACAAGGGACTCGCCCACACGGTCGAGATATTCGTCCGACGCGATCCGGCTGTCGTCGACGGGAACGTCTTTTTCGAGAAGCGGATCGTGCTTCACAATGATCGGCGCGGGGAAACCGTCCGGCTTCGAGTATCTCCCGGAATGGGTCGCCTGCATTATAACGAGAGGCTCGTGCCCGCGCTCCCGGAGCGCGGTCTCTTTTATGGCTTCGACCTGTCTTTTGAACGAGTCGAGGTTGCTGTCCGTTACGTAAAGCTGGCGGGGGTTCGCCCTGCCCTCCCGCATGACCGCGGTGGCTTCAAACCATATTATGCCCGCGCCGCCCTCGGCGAATCTGCGGTACCGCCTCCCGGTCAGTTCCCCGGGGCTGCCGTCTGCGTTTCCGTCGCATCCCTCCATGGCCTGACACGCCAGTCTGTTGGGCGCGGTCTTCGTCCCCACTTCAAGCGGCGCACTGAGGACGGTCAGGTCTTCGACAAACGGGAGGCGCGCCCCCGTCGCCGCGTTGTCGGATATGAACGACGGGACGTCGGAATAAACTCTTCTTTTCACTTTTTCGTCTCCCCGGCCGAGAGCCGACTACCCTTTTTATATGGGACGCGTGCCGATGGAACGAGCTTCGACGCCGGGTCCGTATGTACGGTCTGGTCGTCGAAGAAAATGTTGGCGCCAAAGGACTTCAGCACCTCGCTCTTCTGTATACCGCCCAAGAAGAACGCTTCGTCGATCCTTACGTCCCACGCCCGGAGAGTGCGGATGACGCGCTCGTGCGCAGGAGCGTTGCGGGCCGTGACGAGAGCCGTTCGGATGGGCATATCGTCCTCGCCGAACTGCTTCTGCACGTGGGAGATGGTCTTCAGCAGCTTTGCAAAAGGCCCCTCGGGAAGAGGATTCTGCGCGTTCTGCTTCTCGTGCTCGCCGAAAGCGGCGAGACCCTGCCTCTTATATATCTCCTCCGATTCCTCGGAGAAGATCACCGCGTCTCCGTCAAAGGCGATGCGGATCTGGTCGATCTCTTTATCCGGATCTATCGGCAGCTCGCCTCCGGAGCAGATGATACCCGCGGCGAATCCTGCGTTTACCGCCTCCTGCACGTCATACTCGTCGGCGGACAGGAAAAGATCCGTCTTGAAGGAGCCGAGATACGGCGCGATGGACGCTCCGCTCACAAGGGCTGCCCGACTTATGTCAAGCCCGTATTTTTCGATGGAATTGAATATCCTGAGGCTTGTGTCCGCGCTGTTCTTCGACATGACGATGACCTCGGTCAGCCGCTCGTCGCCGGTGTTCAGCTTATGGAGCGCCTTGACCAGCGGAAACGCGGTACCCGGTCTCAGAAGATCATTTTCGTGGGATATCTGATACTCACGGTAGGCGTCGAGCCCCTCGTTCTCGAAAATACTGTTCTCTTCCTCAAGGTCGAAAAGTGCTCGGGATGAGATGCCGACGACAAGTCTGTTGTTTAAATCAAGCGACATATTTTACCTCTGATCTGTTCTTATTTACTTTGAAATATAATATCATATTACGGTCGGGTTTGCAACCGTTCCCGGATCGCGGCGAATGTCGCTCCGATGGGCTCGTTTATCTCCGCGTCCCTTTCGGGATCGAGCCCGAGAGATACGTGATCGCGGTTCACCACGGCCATGTGAGAGCCGCGGAAATAACCGATATACGACGCCGCGGGATACACGGTCAGAGACGTGCCTCCGATGATCAGCAGATCAGCCGCCGAGATCGCGCGGACTGCGCCGCGCACCGTGTCAGAGTCGAGAGATTCGCCGTAGAGCGTCACCTCAGGGCGAATGATCCCGCCGCAGGGACACCGGGGAACGCGTTCATCCGAGTCGAAAATGGCATCAGGCGGAAAACGTCTGCCGCAGGTCGCGCAGTAGTTGCGCTCCGTGGACCCGTGTATCTCAAAGACCTTTCTGCTGCCGGCTTTTGTGTGGAGCCCGTCGATATTCTGAGTCACCACCGCCCTGAGTTTGCCGGACTGCTCCAGCTCCGCAAGAAAATAATGCGCCGGATTCGGCTCACAGCCGCGTGCGTCCATCTTCTGCCGGTAATACTCGAAAAACACCTCCGGCTCCCTCATGAGGCAGTCGTGGCTGAGCAGATACTCGGGAGCGTAACCTTCGAAATTCACGTCCCGGCGGTTATAGAGCCCGTCCTTGCTTCTGAAATCCGGGATCCCGCTTTCGGTGGACACTCCCGCGCCTCCGAAAAACACGATATTGTCTGAGTTTTTTATAAACTCCGCGAGTTTTTTTACGTTTTCGGTCACTTTATCGCCTCCCGTCTCTTCCGTACCCTTATTTTACCAAAAAAACACATAAAATTCAATCACAGTACAATAGAAAACTGTTATTGCTCCTGCGTTGTGCATTATCAGTAAAAAAAAGCGGAAAAAGTATCCAAAAATTGTATTTTTCGCTTGACACGAACTCAAGTACGATGTAAAATATGATAAAGACGTTTTTCATAGAGCAGAAACGCCGAACGATCGCGGGCGCAGCCCGCCTGAAAAGGAGATTATTGTTATGGCAGATTTGAACAATCAACTGAACAATCTGAACAACACGAAAGACTTCACGGAAGAGTATGACAAGAACGACATCGAACAGAACAAAGTTATGGCGATACTCGCATATCTCGGATGGCTTCTCCTCATTCCGCTGTTCGCGGCTAAAGATTCAAAATTCGCTCGTTTCCACGTGAATCAGGGCCTTATCCTTGCGATAGTTGAAACCGTCATTTTGGTTGTGTTCGGTATACTGGCACGGATACCGTATATCGGAATCCTGTTCGGTATCATCGAGGGGATCCTCGGGATTGCGTTCCTCGTCATGTGGATCATCGGTATCATGAACGCGGTGAACGGAAGAGCGAAAGAGCTTCCTCTCATCGGTTCGTTCAGACTTCTGAAATAACACCGCCGTCTGAATTGCGGGACCGGACAATGCGTCCGGTCCCGTTTTCTTTTGCAGGGTTGAAAACGCGTGACCGTTATGATACAATAACGGTATTACGGGCGAAAAAATAAGCGTTCTTTGGGAGGCGTATCAAATGGAGCAAAACAATACTCGCGTTGCGGGGATCGATCTGATCAAGACCTTCTCGGTCCTGGCTGTAATTTTCGTCCATTTTTTTCTTCACACCGACTACTATTACACCGCCACAAACGACGCGAATATGATCTTTCAGTCGTGGCTTAGATGGGTATTCCTGATATCGGTGCCTCTTTTCATAATCACCTCGGGCTATCTCAACCGCAAGAACGTCCCGTCCGTTCCCTATTATCTCAAGCTTATCCGCGTTTTGATCGTCTATCTCTTAATCAGCGTCATCACGGTCATAGTCAAAGTCCGGGTAGTGGGAGAGAACTATTCTCCGCTTTACGCATTGTTTGACATTTCCCGCTTTAACGCAAACTCTTACGGCTGGTACGTAAACATGTACATCGGCCTGTTCATCCTGGCCCCGTTCCTCAACGCGGCGGTCGAAAAACTGGAGAAGAAAGGTCTTTTCGCTGCGATCTGTATTCTGGCAGCCATGACGTCTCTTCCCTCCACGTTCAATCCGCTTCAATCCATAATATGGTTTCCGGACTGGTGGTCGGCGTTCTATCCGGTGATGTACTACCTCATCGGCGCCTACATTTCCAAGTATAAAATAAAGGCAAGCAGGTCGCTTTGCGCCGTTGTCTTCATCGGAGTTCCGATCCTTGAAACATTGATACAAGTGTTGCTGAATATGCATAAATTCAACAACTGGGCTTTGACAAAAAACGGTACGGTGTTCAACCTTGCGGCAAGCGTTGCTTTCTTCCTTCTTGTCTATCCGGTCGAAATAAAATCACACCCGGTCAACGCAATTCTCAGATTCATTTCAAGCCGCACTCTTGAGATCTTCCTGTTCAGCAACATACTGAACATCGTTGTTTTCAGGTATTTCAGAAATACTTTTTTCGGCGGGAATCCCCCGCTTGCCCAGCAGCAGATATTTACCCGGTACTTCATCCCCACAATGCTTATCGTCATAGCGGGAAGCGTTGTCTCGGCGGCTGTTTTCCGGGCGCTGTATGATCTGATCTGCAAAGGAGCGGGCTTGCTTATCAGAAAAATACCAAAAAAGCAAAAAAAAGCGGAATAAACATAAAAACGGGCGCGTTTTGCAAGAAACGCGCCAGTTTTTTTATCATTTTTATCAATAGAAAGTGGATACCGGATTATCCGGGGCAGGCGCCGCCTCGGCGTCGATGAGCCGCATGACCGGTCCTCTCCGTCCGTAGAGCTCGCAGTCCTTGACCGTGATCCTGCCCTTCACTCTCGCCCACTCCGTGCCGGCGACTTGCCCGGCGCCGTTCTCGCAAAGCAGACCGCTGAAGGCGATGTCCTCCACACAGCAGGTCATAACCGGACGGCCTATGACGAAGCCGTCGGCGGGGACGCCCTGCATACTGCTGATCTGACCGAGGAACGAAACGGTCTTGCCGTCGTAGGTGTCGAGATTTTCAGCCATGTCGCGGTAGAACAGCGCGTAGTCGCTGTCCCCGACCTCGATCACCGGAGCGTCTACGTCGAACGGGAGCGGATCCTCGATATCGTCATACGCCGCCTGACCGTTCACGTTCTCGTAGATGATGTCCGGCCTGCGGGTCACGCCGCGGACCAGCTTGTGGAGCGCGTCGAAATCGGTGTTGTCGTCGCACCGGTTGAACAGAACGAGATCGGCGCTGGTCAGCTTGTCCACAACGAGATTTCTCATGTTGGCGTTGTAGACTCCGACGGTGGAGGCGTCAGCCACGAACATCTCCTGGTAGACGAACCACTCCTGCGGCATCGCCTGGAAAAAATCGGTGAGAAGCCACATTCCGTTGTATTCGGCGATAACGATGTTCGCGCCGTGGGCGCGCACCAGCGACGCCAGCTTGTCGGGATTCATCCTGCGGGGGGTGTCGATCACCTCGAGAGCAACGTTTTCCGATGCAAACGCTGAGGGGTCAAGCTCCTCCTCGCCCTCCTCGAACTGGATCACGAGAGTCTTCTGCCCGCTCTCAAAGAAATCCGGTCGGGAGAGGGTCTCCCCGATGAGCTTCGTCTTGCCGGATTCGAGAAATCCGGTGAAAAGATATACGGGAATTTCCATTACGCGACGCCTTTCTTCAGTTCTCAGGCGTAAAGAGCGCCCGGAGACCTTCTTTATCAAGTCCCGTGCCGATGACGCAGACCTTGCCGGTCACGTCGGCGGCGCCGGTGCGGACCTCTTTTTCGCCCGGGACGTAGTCGAAGTGGATCCACGCGCCGTCCGTACCCTGAACGATGCCCTTGGCGCGGAGCACCATGCCGAATCTTCCGGTCATAAGCTCGTCGAGACGGTCCTCGATCCCCGAGGCGGTGAACACGCCGTGAGTCTCGGTACCCCAGCTGGTGAACACCTCGTCCGCGTCGTGGCCGTCGTGGTGGTGATGATGGTGATGCTCGTGCTCATCGTCGTCATCGTGGTGATGATGGCACTCGCAGTCGGGGTCGTCGCACTCTTCGTCGTCATCGTGATGATGGTGGTGCTCGTGTTCCTCGTCGTCATGATGATGGTGGTGGTGATGCTCGTGCTCGTCGTCGTCATCATCGTCGTCGTGGTGATGATGGCACTCACAATCGGGATCGTCGCATTCCTCGCCGTCGTGGTGATGATGGTGGTGATGGTGCGCTTCCCTCTCCTTCTCCTCCTCGATGAGCCGGCGGAGCTCCTCCTCGAGAGTGTTTTTGTTCTCCATCGTCTCGAGGATCGCCTTGCCGTCAAGCTGATCCCACGGGGTGGTGATGAGAGACGCGTTCGTGTTGAGCGAGCGGATGATCTGTACCGCCTCGTCCAGTTTTTCCTTCTTTATCCCGTCGGTGCGGGAGAGGATGATCGAGGACGCGAACTCTATCTGATTGCGGTAGAACTCCGCAAAGTTCTTCATGTACATTTTGCATTTCGAGGCGTCGATGACCGTGGTGAAGGCGCCGAGTTCCAGCCCCTCCACTCCCGCGTCGCGGACGGCGCGGATCACGTCGCTGAGTTTGCCCACTCCGGAGGGCTCGATGAGGATCCTGTCGGGGTCGTACTCCGCCTTGACCTTAGCGAGCGCCTTGCCGAAGTCGCCCACGAGACTGCAGCAGATGCAGCCCGAGTTCATCTCCGTGATCTCGATGCCGGCCTCTTTGAGGAAACCTCCGTCAATGCCGATCTGGCCGAACTCGTTTTCGATCACGACGAGCATCTGCCCCCGGTACGCCTCCTTGATGAGTTTTTTGATGAGCGTGGTCTTCCCCGCTCCGAGAAATCCCGAAAAAATATCGACTTTCGTCATTTTCAGCCCTTCTTTTCTTTTCAACATTCTAAAATGATATTATATCACAAATCTCTCAGGAATTCAAGAAGGGGCGCAAAGCGGAGGCGGGAAGGCGAAAAAAACGTCCTACTTTTACGCCGCACCTTGAAATGGGGCAGCCCGAAGGTGTATAATATCCGGGAAAGGCAGGCGCGGATAATGGATAAGAGATCGAACGTGACCGATTTTACCGAGGGGAACGTGGCGGGGAAACTCGTCCGTTTTGCGACCCCTCTTTTTCTGTCCAGTCTGCTGCAGATAGTCTACAACACCGTGGACATGGTGATCGTCGGCAACAAAATGGGCAAGGTGGGGCTCTCCGCCGTGTCGGTCGGCGGCGACGTGCTGAACTTTCTCACGTTCGTCGCCATGGGATTCGCCAACGCGGGACAGGTGATCATCGCCCGGATGATGGGCGAGGGCGAGCGGAAGAAGATCGGCCGCTTCATCGGGACCATGTTCTTCTTTCTGACGGTCCTCTCCCTTGCGGCGGGGTCCGTGTGCTTTGCTCTGCGGGAGCCGATCCTGCGGATCATGCACACCCCGAGTGAGTCATTCGGGGAGGCGCTGGGATACGCCACCGTCTGCATGGCGGGGCTGGTGTTCATTTACGGCTACAACGCCATGAGCGCCGTGCTCCGGGGCATGGGCGACTCTCTGAGGCCCTTCGTCTTCATCGGGATCGCCTCGGTGGTGAACGTGGTTCTGGACCTGCTGTTCGTCATGGGGCTCGGCATGGGCGGCGCGGGAGCGGCTCTCGGGACGGTCATAAGCCAGGGGATTTCTTTCCTGGGATGCGCCGCCTACGTTATAAAGAAAAGAGACCGGTACGGCCTCGATCTTCGCGCCCGGGAGTTCGTGCGGCCCGACGGCGCCATGCTGGGGGATCTGGTAAAGCTCGGGGTCCCCATGGCGATCAAGAACGCGTCCATTTCGTTCTCGAAGCTGTTCGTCAACTCCTGGATCAACTCCTACGGCGTGGCGGTGTCCGCCTTTGCAGGAGTGGCGAACAAGCTCGCCAGCATCGCGAACCTCATCTCCAACTCGTTCAACGCGGCGGGCGCCACAATGGTGGGGCAGAACATCGGCGCGAGGAAATTCGAGCGGATCAGGAGGATCATCCTGTCGGTCTACGGGGTGACGGTGACGGTGGCGGCGGTGCTGTCCGCGGCGATACTGATCTTCCCGCGGCAGATATACGGATTCTTCACCTCCGACGGCGACGTCATCGCCATCGGGATCAGGTTCCTGCCCATCGCGGTGCTGCTGTTCTTCGGCAGTGCGGCGCGGTCCGGCATGAACGCGCTGATAAACGGGAGCGGCAACTACAGGGTCAACTTCGCCACGGCGATACTGGACGGGATCGTCCTGAGGATCGGGCTGGCGCTGCTGTTCGGCCTTGCGTTCAATATGAAGGAGACCGGATTTTGGCTCGGCGACGCCCTCGCCGGGTACACGCCGCTCTGGATCGGCATAGTCTTCTACCTCGGCGGCTGGTGGAAACGAGGAAAGGAATAAGCAAAAGCGGCGCGACCGAAAAAATCGGTCGCGCCGTGTTTACGTTTGTTTTACTTTTCCAGATACCGCATGAGGATCGTCGCGACCTGGGCGCGGGTGGCGTTGCCCTTGGGGTCGAGGATCGTCGAGTTCCCCGACTTGGTACCGGAGATTATCCCCTCGGCGACGGCCCAGGAGAGCGCGTCCTTCGCCCATTTGCTCACTTTGGAGGCGTCCGGGAAGGACGTGATGGACGCCCGGGCGCTGACGTCGTCGCCGCGGAACTCCGCGTAGCGGTAGATGATGGTGGCGATCTGTTCTCGAGAGATAGAAACGTCCGGTCCGAAGGTGGTGGCGGTCATGCCGTTGACGATGCCGTTCTCATACGCCCACGCCACGGCGTCCTTGTACCACTTCGACTTGAGGTCCGTGAACGGAGTTGCTGAGGCCGGCTCCGGCGAGCCCTCGGCGCGCCACAGCACCGTCACCAGCATGGCGCGGCTCATGGGTGAGTTGGGCTCGAAGGTTGTCTCTGTCATGCCGTTCATGAGGCCGTAGGAGTAGACGTAGTTCACCGCCTCGGTATACCACTTGCCCGGCTTCACGTCGGTGAAAATGGCGGTGGTGTCGATGATGATTATTCCAGTCTTCGGAATAATCTTTGTCCGGGTATTTCCACAACGCGAACAAGTATAGGTCAAAATACCGTCTTCAGTCTCCGTTGCTTCTTTTGTAACTACTCCGTCGTCCCAATCGTGGCCGAGAACGTCGACAAAAGAGTCAACGCTGATATGTCCGCAACGAGAGCATGTATGGACTGTGCAACCCGGCTCGGTACACGTCGGCTCGGTGACCACGTCATCATAATCATGGCCGAGTGGGTCAACGGGACGCGTTTCGTACGCGTCGCAACGGGAGCAATAATGCCTTTCTTCACCGTTTTCGGTACAAGTGGGCTCGGTCGTCACCGTCCATTCACCGAAGTCATGACCGAGAGCGGGGATGGCAACGAAAGATTGGTCGATAGCGTTTCTTCCCCACGCATCTGAGTAATACACACCCGTATCGGGATTTACCCAGTATTCGATATTACCTTCGTCTTCGCAAGTCGCGGGTTTCGCGGGTACGTGGTCAAGCGTCACCGACTGATAATTGAAAATGAATTCCGCGTTTCTCAAGTATTCGTTGTAGTCTCCGACGTAGACCTTTCTCAGCCAGTCGTTTTCCGTGCCGTTGTAGTAGACCTTCTGCAGAGACGTGCAATCCTTGAACGCGCCATCGCGGATCGCGTTGAGCCCGTTTCCGAGATAGACCTCAGCCATTGAGGAGCAACCGGAGAAGGCGTTTGATTCAATTGTCGTTACGCTATCGGGGATTACTACGCTTGTCAATGAGCTACAACCGGAGAAAGAAGAGTTCTCTATGCTCGTCACGCCATACGGAATAGTCACGCTTGTCAGGGATGAGCAGTTGTAGAAGACACTTTTCTCAATGCTTGTCAAGCCATCGCCAAGAGCCACATTCGCCAAGGAAGAACAATCGCAAAAAGCCGACGGGCCAATGCTTGCAACACTATCTGGGATTATGACATTTGTCAGTGAAGAACACCCATAAAAGGCGCATAGTTCAATTGAAATCACACTATTTGGAATAGTAACCAGTACGAGAGACGAACAATAGGCAAATGAGCCCTCCCCAATAACTGTCACACTATTCCCGATAGTGACAGATTCTAGCGCTGTACAGTTGCCGAAGGCGCCATTCCAACCATTTCCTCCCATTCCTTCAATTATCATTACAGAGTCTGGTATTATGATATCCTTGAGTGCCGTGCAACCATAGAACGTTCCTTGGCCTATCACCTTTAAAGAGTGGGAAAGCCTAATTGATTCAAGCATTGTACATCCTTCAAATGCCCAATCACCAATTGTCTTCACAGAATCGGGAATAATAATGTTCTTCAGCGATGTACAGTTGTAGAATGCACCCCTCCCAATTCTCGTAACGGAATCGGGAATTGTCACGCCTATTAATGAAGCACATCCATTAAATGCCTGTTCTCCAATATCAGTCACACTGTCAGGAATTGTAATGTTCGCCACCGAATTACAATCCTTAAAGACCTTGTCTCCAATATTTGTTACAGGGTAACCATCGATTTGGGAAGGAATAACTATGCTCGTTTCTTCGCCAGTATAATCATAAATT
>JAEEGL011049020.1_pt1 | contig 14750 bp, 16 predicted proteins | sample 9134231 | NCBI WGS metagenome assembly JAEEGL01 (sample SAMN16246548, study PRJNA631951) | gut metagenome | biome: gut microbiome; feature: rumen; material: fiber-attached | host: Bos | place: Iran: Karaj | collected 2018-10 | reverse complement strand
GTATCTAATACGGATCTGGCCGAGGCGGTCCATAATGAGAACTATCCGACACCCGGACTTGACTGGTATCACGGTGGTATACCGGGAGACCAGACTGGAGACGAGATACGTATCCGTTCATATTATTGGTATTCTTCAGGATGGGACTATCTGTTGCGATATCCGAATACTCTTCAGTGGATAGCGGGTAACAGGTATCTTACTCAATCCGAGATGGAGAATAACGCTCAGATCATTTATTACTATTTCAAGGGTCAAGGGTGGTCCGATCAGGCTATAAGCGCGATGGTCGGTAATATGCAAGCGGAGTCAACCGTCAACCCGGCATTGTGGGAAGGTCTTACACCGTACGGCGGTGGTTATGGTCTCGTTCAGTGGACTCCGTATACTAAGTTTTCGAACTGGTACGGTACCGGATGGGAGACCGCTTACGATGCCGAGATGGACCGTATCATCTACGAGATGAATAACGGTCTTCAGTGGGACCCCGCGCGCGGTGATAACGAGACAGGATCCGGAACGTTCTATCAGACCTTCCAGCAATTCAGTGTCTCACAATTTACTCCGACGATGCTTGCTAATCAGTGGTGTTATAAATACGAATATCCCGCGACAAGACCGCAGCCGATACGAGGCCAGTACGCGGAAGCGTGGTATCAATACTTCACGGGTCTACCGCCAACACCGCCGGGACCGACACCGCCGACACATCGTCGGAAGGGTTTTCCGATATGGCTTTTGAACAAAAAGTTCATAAAAGGTTTACCAATCGGGTAAAAATGTTGTATCATTAAAAATAATATGATGAAAGGAGTCAGATATATGGCTAAGAAAACAGCATCCGAATTGATATCTCAGTTTTCTTCGATCGTCGGTGAGAATACTACACCCGAAGTCGTTGAGATGATGGAAGATATCAAGGACAGTATCGAGCCGGACCCTTTTGAAGAGAAGTATAATCAGAAGGTTGCCGAGTATGACGAGCTTTTAACGAAGTATCGAGACCGCTTTGAGTCTGGATCCGACGTTGAAGATAAAAATGAGACGATCGTCGAAAAGGAAGAAGTTCACGATAAGATCGAGGACATCACTTTCGAGGATCTTTTAGTCGAAGACTAAAGAAGGGAGCAAACTATGGCTTACATTCCTACACAGCGCGTAAACGTTTCTAATAACATCGCGGTCCTGAACGCTATTAGAAACAGCGCATCTACTTACTATCAGGATTATGTACCCGCTGTCGCTGACGCATCCGCTGTCAAAGAGATCGGTGTTACGATTATGCAAGACGTTCGACTTCAGAACGAGTTCCTTCAGGCTCTTGTTAACAGGATCGGACGTGTTAACATCACATCGAAGATCTTCCAGAATCCTCTTCGTATGTTTAAGAAAGGCATTATGGAGTTCGGCGATACGATCGAAGATATCTATGTAAATCTTCCTGAGTCACACGAGTACGACCCTGCTGCCGCTGAGTCAACTGTATTTGCACGTGAGTTTCCTGACGTAAGAAGTGCCTTCTATACGATCAATATGGAGCGCTATGTAAAACAGACAATTCAGCGTCGTGATCTGGCTCGTTGCTTTACTACAACAGACGGTATCGCTTCCCTGGTTGAGAAGATCCTTACGGCTATGGACAGTGCCGTAGCTCGTGACGAGTTCCTGGTTATCAAGTATCTTCTCGCTAAGAGAATCCTCGACGGCTATATGACTTTCAAGCCTGTTGTTCTTACAGGTAACGAGACAGCTAAGGAATTGTCCGATAAGCTTTTGACAGCTATCAGGACAAACAGTAATCAGATGGAGTTCCTGAACACTGAGAGAAATATCGCCGGTGTTAATAACTTCGCCCTGAAGGACGACCAGTATATCATAATCAGTGCAGCTTCTGACGCGCTCTTTGATGTTAACTCACTGGCATATGCGTTCAATATGGACCGCGCAGCTTTGGCCGGACACATCGTACGTATCGACGACTTCGGTAATATTCCCGACGATGCTATTGATAATCTGGTTGGTTCCGGCTCGCACCTGTCTTCCGCTGATAAGGCTCTTCTTTCCGGATCCATTCAGGCTGTTATCGTCGACTCCGAGTTCTTCCAGATCTGGGACGCATACGATGACATCGCTGACGATATCACAAATCCCCAGGGACTTTACAAGAACGCATATCTCCACTATGCACGTATCTTTGCCGTATCGCCTTTTGCTAACAACACTGTTATCCATACGGCAACGAGTTCCGTAACATCCGTTACTGTTACACCTTCCAGCACATCGCTCGCGCCTATCAGTGTTGCAGCCGGGCAGTCTGTTCAGCTTAATGTCACTGTTGCAGCTACACTCGCAAGCAAGGCGGTTACATATGAGATCGACACGACAGGCGATATCGATGAAGCTGAGATCACATCTGGCGGACTTATTACAATGCCCGCTGACGCAACAGCAGCCGAGACACTTATTGTCGACGTTGTATCCGTAGCAGATCCGACAAAGAAGGCAACAGTATACCTCGTTTGCGCTTAATTCCTGGCGGGTTCTTCTATATCTCCGGAAGGGACCTCACTTCGGTGAGGTCCTTTTCTTTGTAATATTTTTGTAACACAACACAAGGTTGACGTGTGGTAAGATGTTAGTGGAGATCGATACCGAAAGGAGAATACTATGGAACTGAAGAATCCCTATTACAAAGTAGATATTTATGAGACGGAAGTCCGTTACGGATGCCCATATGAGTCATACGAACCGAAGGACTTTTTTGAGATGGCGCTGGCTATGTACGATGACGGTTATGATTGTTTTTCCGGGTCCGTAATGATGGAAGCGGATAAGGCTAAGAAGGTCGACGGCCACTTCGAGATCGTTAATCATAATCCGTTTAATAAGCTGATGATCGTCAGATGGTTTTACATCGATGAGATGTCACTTTATGACAGTGAGGTGTAATATGGCAATTCGTAATATAACCGAGATCGCAACTGATCGAGAGTATCGTCAGCTTATGGCAAGAGTCGACGAGCTGAAGAGGACCGCTTTTGTCCTGGCTAACAGTTTTAACCGCAACAATGAGAATATGTACGAGAGAAAGCGTCTCGAAGTATTTAATCTCATCAATACACTTCAAGCGAAGTATGATATCATCATTCATTTATCAGACAGATCTGTGAAGGTATCCGAAGAGAAGTTCCGTGAGAAGAATCCGGACTATCGGATCTATTTTTACATCGTTGACTACGTCATCCTTCGATGACGGTCAAAATATATTATAAAGGAGATGTTAGTATGAACAGCATCACATTTATCGGTAGGTTGGGACAGGCTCCCGAGGTCAAGAAGAGCAAGGACGGTAAGGAGTACGTTTATGTCAATATCGCCGTATCCCGTAAGGGGTCTGACGGTAAGGAGCTGACGGACTGGATTCCGACTATGTTCAACGGCAAGAGCGCCGAGATCCTTAACAAGTACGTTGACAAGGGTGGTCGTGTTTGCGTTAACGGAGCTTTGAGGTCGAATACGTATGAGAAGGACGGAAAGAAGACAACGACTTACTTCGTATCCGTCAGCACTTTCGATATCATCGACTTCAAGGAGAAGAAAGAAGAGTCATCATCAGAAGAGACGGGTATGCCCTTCGAGTTCTGATCTGACAGACCCCGCGCCGACTATCAATGTTGTCTTCCGATCCTAATAATCACATCCGGCGCGGGGTCATTATTTTTATAAGGAGATTATGATATGCACGTTTTCGACAAGTACAAGGAACTCAAGAGAGCCGGCCAGAAGGTTATGGAGTGGACTGATAAGATGAACGAGAATACACATCTCGAGATCTGGAAGATAGACGAACACGCATTTAAGGTTACTAAGTATTGTGATTGCCCGTACGTTATCGAGAGAGTCGATATCAATAACTATATTCCTAAGTTTGGGGGTTTTTAATATATGGCCAATAAGCAATTACAGAAACAGTTATACCAGGCTCGCGCTCAGTATAACAAGTGGCTGAAGAAGCTCGAGGCGGAAGGATACCGCATCAATCCGCAGCTTGCCGAGTTGCCTCAGATCCCGAAGAAGATAACACCCGGATCCGTTGAACGAGTCAAGAAGCTGACTGAGAAGCTGAAGAAGACATCGTATATCGAGGTCAACGGTAAGAAGTCGAACAGACAGCAAGTACAGAACCGTCAGCGCGCTATACAGCGTATAGCGACAAGGTCTAAGAAGAGACTCGCGAAGGACTACGGCAAGGATGAAGCGGAGCGACTGACATCACAAAAGTTCGATTATTCCGACAGACCTGACTATTCGGACATCGATAGTCTGGAACCGCCACCGATACCGGTTGACGACTTCTCGGAAGATGTTCCGACAGTTGTTGACTATACGGTCTTCGTTCTGGACCAGTTCCGTTCTGATATTCACGAGCTTGCTGACTCACTGAGATCGCAATTCGGACGTAAGTCAGTTCAGGAAGAGATCACTGAAGCGGAAGAATATCTCGATAATGTGGTATCACGTCAGATCGCGAGTCCTAACGATGACGGTTATGTTTTCGCTAAAGCGCTCGAAGAAGCGAAGAGACAGAACGCATACATCCAGCGCGAGGATCTTTACAACATCTCAGCAGCTCAGAGCTTTATGATGCGAGTCGAGTCCTTTATCAACTACTTTGACGACGGAAATCAGTTTGCTACCGATGTTAAAGACGCGCTAAAGGACCTCGGTAAAGCTCAGAGTAATGTCGGTTATGATACATATGCCGGCGATGATACCGACTTCGATGAACTGTATAAACCGAAGTCCTGGTATGAAGATGAATTGTTTGGAGAGGAGTGATCTTATGAAGTGTAGCCAATGTGGTAAGACATATCAGTACGGCTTTAGACCCGACGGTCTTCCGGGCGGTGTCGGTTTTGTACTCGAAGACGGTACACGTGTCGACGTATGTTCGGACTGTATAATGCGGATCGGTGCAAAAGAAGACTATGACAATCTTATAAATAAGTATATGAAGGAGAATGAAGAAGATGGAATTCAGTGACAGACTTAACGAGATGAAGAGCAAGGTATCTGAGGCTTTTATAGGTCTCTATAACGGTGAGTTTACTATCGCCGAGGCTGAACGTGAGGTTATGCGCACGCTTGACTATGTAGCTTATGAGGCTATTCAGATGTTCGTATCTACACACGTTTACGAGGATCTTTGTGATATCAGGGCGATCCCGTGGAAGAAGTGGACGGAAGAGTATAGTAAGAGACTCAGTTATGAGCTGAAGAAGGAGAATCATTATAAGTTTTCCGACTATGATGAAGCGGACTTCGACGACGATGAGGAAGGAGAAGAGGAAGATGATGAATCTTAATAAGTGTATCGATCAACTCGGCGTTATGATTGCCGACTTCGAGAACGTTCTTCGTTCAGATGACTATGAGGCTGTATGTTACGCTCACGCGTTTTTGCAGCGTATGGCCGAAGAGAAGGAACGGCGACATAAGATCCGGACCGACAGAAAAGCCAGGGAGTGGCGCAGATATTACATCTATAAGATGCACAATGCCGGAATGACATACGAGAAGCTCGGAGAAGAGTTCGGTGTTACCCGCGAGCGGATCCGACAGATCTACGAGCAAGAGAAGCGCGTACGCGAGAGAGGCGGGAGACCAATTGAGAGATGATAGATGTGTTTTCGCTAAGACGTGCGCCGACTACGATTTCGATAATTGCGACGGATGCCCGAAGGCATCACGGTGTGAGACGTGTATCCATCTGATAAACAAGGACGAAGAACATCTCTTCGGGTATTGTGATCTGAGGCGCGATAATTTTAACTTTGAGGACCAGTGTAAGTTTTATGTAGGAGATTAAGAAGATGGGAAAAGTCAGGAAGTTTGCTTGCGACTTCGAGACTACGGTTTACAAGGGTCAGCGCTCCACTGAAGTGTGGAGCGCAGCCCTAACCGAGATATCCGGACCGGACGAGAGTGTCGAAGTCTTATATTCGATAGATGAGTTTTTTTCTTATATCTTTAAGAATCACGTTTTCAAAAAACAGATCTATTATTTTCATAACCTGAAGTTCGACGGTGAGTTCATTGTCTGGTATCTACTTAACAGCGGATACAAGAAGGATATGGATGCGACTAAGCGTCCCCAGGATATGGATGATAATTCGTTCAATACTGTCATCAGTACGATGAATCAGTGGTATATCATCAACCTGAAGGTCGACGGACATTTATATATCTTCAGGGACTCGCTGAAGCTGTTGCCGTTTACTTTAAGGGCGATCGGCAAGTCTTTCAAGACAAAGCATCAGAAGACGACTATGGCCTACGAGGGCGATCGTATGCCCGGTTATATTCCGGATGCCGATGAGCTGGAATATATCAAGAATGACGTTCTCGTATTACGTGAAGGTCTCGAAGAGATGTTCAAACAGGGATATACGGGACTGACAATAGGATCCTGTTGTCTTACTGACTTCAAGCGTAATTTTTACGGCATCAATAATTATAAAAGGGACTTCCCGAACCTGGAAGAGACGACCATCGATACATCATTCGGAGACATCAACGTAGACAGCTATATAAGGCGCGCGTATAGAGGCGGATGGTGTTATACCCGTTTCCCCGGCTATGAGCCACAATACCCCGGTGAGACGGACGATGTTAACAGCCTATACCCGTCGGTAATGGTATCAGGTTACTATCCGTACGGTAAACCGCATATGTGGAGCGGTAATTATATCCCGAAGACGTTACTGAAGAGTGACGGATATAACGAGAATTATTTCTTTTATATCCGCTTTACGTGCCGCTTTAAGCTGAGACCCGGATATCTTCCGTTCGTATCTGTTAAAGACTCGATATATTATCCCGCTACAAAGATGCTCGAGACATCTCAGATCTATGATCGTGCCGGGACCCCGCTGAGAGTATTCGACCGTCACACGGGCGAGTTCAAAGAGAATACTATCACCCTGACGATGAGTTGTATCGACTTCAAGTTATTCCTGATACACTACAAGGTCGAAGACTTCGTTATACACGACGGCATTTTCTTTCACGCGGTTAAAGGTATCTTCGAGGACTATATCCATCACTATATGGAGATGAAGAAACAGGCGACTATAAATAAGGATCCTGTTAAAAGACAGATCTCGAAGTTATTCCTTACTAACCTGTACGGCAAGTTCGCAGCCAGTTCCAACAGTTCATATAAAGAGTGTGTATTGGATCCGGAGACTCAGACGACGATGTTCGTTGACGTGGAACAGTACGATAAGACACCCGGCTATATAGCCATCGGAGCAGCGGTTACAGCTTGGGCGAGATATTTCACTATCACCGCAGCACAGGCGAACTATAAGATTTTCAGATATGCCGATACCGACAGTTTGCATCTCGAGCTGATACCCGGCGAGACCGTTAAATGCATAAAGTATCACGACACGGATCTGTCGTGCTGGAAACGGGAAAATACGTGGGACCGCGCTTTGTTCGTACGAGCTAAGACGTATATCGAATATAATGAAGAGCTGGATGAGTATATAATAAAGTGTGCCGGTCTACCGCAGCATTGTAAGATGCTTTTCGAAGCTACTATCAGATATGACACATATGAGGACCGTATTAAGTGGCTCGAAGAGAAGGGCGAATTACTTCAGGGACTGACAGTACCCGAAACGGAGTTCTTACAGCATAAGCATTATATAGAAGACTTTACACCGGGCTTTGTTATTCCCGGCAAGCTGATGCCGATACATATACCCGGAGGAGTATTACTAAAGAAAGTGAGTTTTACGATAAGGTGAATGATACATTTAATCATTATAACAAAGACCCGCCTGTATTTCAAGACGGGTCTTCGTGTAAGAGGAATATGATATGATATGAGTAAGAATTACGTCAGTTTGAAGACTCTGAACTCATCAATAGTTCCATAAGATCCGAGTGTCTTTCCGCCGGTGTCGTTCGTATATCCGAAGAGGATACCCGTCGTTACATAGTCCGGATTATTATTCGGAGCATACTCGAAGTTTGATACGGATCCGACAACGTCGCCGAGCTGATCGTAAAGCGTAAGCGTCTGATCCTCGTACAGATAGATGAGTCTGAAGCGTTCACCCGCCTTTATCTTATTAACGATAGTCGCGTTCGTTGAACCGCCGACACCGAATACACGGATACGTGACTCGGAATCATTCTTATACTGTAAGAAGATAGTTCCCTGTCTACTCATACGACCGAGACCGCAGAAACCGCCTCGATATACTGAAGACGCATGTGAAGATCCCGACAGGTTATGAAGCTTAAACTCGATACCCCAGCCGGCGCAGTTCTGAGACGCTATCTGATCGTGATCGACAGGGTTACGTGCCAGTACATAAGGCGTACCGTCTTCACCGCGTGAGATAGGAGCCTCATCCTGTATATTAACGATATCAGTCTCAGTCATACCGCCGGAAGCAAGAGACAGATAACAGAAAGGTATCTGTATTATCGCCCAGTTTTCGACAGGTGAACCCGTTGCGATGTTATTGAGGTAGACAGGCGCATACCATTTATAACCGGTACCGAGATATCCGGGATACTGATCTCTGTTCGGAGTATAGAAAGCATCAACACGCTTCGTAAACGTGTTATTGTAATCGATGCCCATCTTAAACAGATCCGGAACGTGTGTCTCATCGTCCCAGGCGACTTTAACACCGGGGAAGTCGTGCGCGATCGTGGGAAGGTCCGTCGAGTCTTTCCAGCACAATACGTATGTATCGCCCGGAATAGCATTAACGGAAGCGCCTTCAGACTGTGATATATAGAAGCAGCCATATACCATATTAAGCGCCTGAACGTAAGCAGCTGATACCTGGAAGTCACGCGAAGCGATCTCCATTGTACCATCACCCAGAGACTTCAAAAGAACGCCCTCACCGAAGTCAACAGAACCGTATACGGGTGTATAGCCACCTTGTGCGAGCGCGTCAATCTCACCTTGCATATTGGTGATATACTCGTTGATAACAGTCTGGAAGAAGTTATTAACATAGTTCTCGAGATATTCCTGATTTACCGGACTGATGCCCTCAAAAGCATAACCCTCGAGAACGGATATACGGGTCTCGTGATCCGCCAGGGTGTTATCGACATCGTTCAGATGAGACGTGTTATTGATAACCTGAGTTCTCAGGGTCTCCAAGTTTTCTCCGAGATTGTTAACGATAGTCGTATTCTGATTAACGATCTCTTCGAAGTTGTTTATCTCCTGTCTCAGCGCTTCGATATCCATCGAGTCGACAAGTTCCTGAAGCTGATCGACTTTATCGTCAAGCTCATCGACAGCGTCAAGCGCCTGATTGATCGAGTCCGCCAGTTTACAAACAAGCTCGTAAAGAGACAACGAATAATCGTACACGAGCGGGAGAACTGTCTGAGCGTACCAGAATCTTAGTCTGGCGATTGGTGTATCTCTCATAAGATTGACCTCACTTTCATTTTATATTTTTCATTATATCATGTCGTCTCACGAAGGACGATCGTATAATCTTGCATTTGAACCGAAATACACCGTCACGGGTGTATTGGTCGTACCACCGAAGCCACTGTCATTGGTGAGTAATACCAATATCCCGCCGGTGGTAAATGTCAGCGTAAAACGCTTTGTCGCGGTCGGTGCCGAATCGCTGTTTGAATATGTTGACAGATCTTCATTAGCTACCAGGTTGCCCGATGTGCCACGAATATATGTACCCGGGCAAGACAAACGCCATTGATTTTGAAAATGAAAGTTCGTGAAATCGTAGGGTAAAGGTATAAAGAAGTATATGTTCTTCGCGCTTCCTGTCAGAACACCCGCGAAAACACCGTTTGGAAGTTTTAAGTAAGCTCTGTTACCTTCACTGACAAGTGCGTATTGCGCGTTAGACATAACAGGTGAATATATGGTCGTCGGACTACCATCGACATATATCTTCGCTATCTCATTACCCGTACCCATATTATCGATAACGGACACGGTGCTCTTACTATCGGCAACCGTATTAACTTCATCTATCGCATCCTGTACGTTACCCGCCTGAAGTCCTGAAGTCGTATTATCGTACGTGATACCCGAAGCGGGCGGGATAACAGTCGCCGACGGAGCGTACAAGTCTGTTGATACTCCGTCGATAGTGATCGTACCGATCTGAGACCCCGTTGTGATTATCTCGTTATAACTCACTTCAGACTTTGAAGCGACATCAGTCTGTAAAGCGCTGACATCCGTCTGTAATGTTCCGACATCGGACTGTAATGAACTGACATCAGTCTGTAATGTACCGACATCAGATTGTAATGTGCTTACGTCAGACTGTAAAGATGATACATCACTGAATAAAGACGTAACATCGCCCGACAACGTGTTAACGGTGCCGGATAATGTGGACAGATCCGACTGAACACCGGACACGTCAGTCTGAAGAGTGGAAACGTCAGACTCGAGATCTGACACATCAGACCGAAGTGTCGCGATATTAGCCGTATTGTTATGTACCTCGCTCGACAGGTCCGGTTGACTTTCTAATATATCGACCCGTGAGTCCAGCACAACAATATCCGCACTATTTTGATTTATAGCAGCCTGAAGTTCACCGATACGTTCATCCGTCGGAACGTTCTCGAGTTCTTCTTCGATGTTTTCGACCCTGTTCCCGAGATTTTCGACCCCGTTAAGAGCCATCTGAGTCTGATCCTGAAGAGTCGTCACATCAGACTGAAGCGTCTCGATATCATCAGTGTTATCCGTGACATCGTCAGCCATATCGTTAACGGCCTTAACAAGTTTGCCGACCATCTCGGTTACTGATAACGAATAATCGTATACCAGTGGAAGAACTCTCGAAGTGTATAATTTACGGATACGCCTCATATATTACTCCTTTACCAAAGCATCATAAAAAGGTCTTCAAGCTCGTCGCATATCATAGAATCGATACGAAGGATCGTATTACGGTAAGCTGTCAGTAATTCACTGTATGACTTTCCGCCGGTCTTACCGACAACGGTCTTCTCGTAATTAAGTTCACCGGAGTCGTTTGAGTTCATCTCACTTGAAGACGTGCCGGAAGTCTCACGTGTCAGCTCGCCGTCTGTCTCACTATGAACATCACGGTTCGAAGTAAGTGTATCATCGGTCTCGAAGGTAGTTGTCGAAGTCTCGCCGATGACATCTCCGTCGGTGTTATTGGCTGTCTTTGTGTCGATCCTGGCATTAGTCAGATATGTGTCGTCTGACAGATCCGTGATAGAGCCTTGAGGCGTATCGGAATACTTCGATACATCGGTCTCGCTGATATGTGTGGTCCTGTCATCGGTAACATCACGTGTCACGCCGGTAGTATCTTCACGGTGGTCGGTATTTGTCGTATCGTCGTCCGTTGTAGTTGTGGCGCTCGTAACATCGTGAACAGATCCGGAAGTCTCGCCTGTTGTTGTCGTTCTTCCCTCGTTACTGGTATCCTGGTCCATCGTCTCAGTGTAATTGACATCATTAAGAGGATTGAACTCGATATCAGCCGAACGGAACAAGTCGACGTAATAAGGCATAATCAAGTTAAGACGGTCCTCGAGTCTTAACTTCCAAAGACCATATACTTCTTCTGATATCTCTCTCGTATAGAAGTGTCTTAAAATGTTGGTCTCGGTCTTCTCCTTCTGTTCTGTCGAATAATACGGATAATCAAAAGAGAAGATGTGTGGTCTCGCCGCAGCTATGATCGAGGTAATATCTGTATACTCGCCTGAAGTGTCACGGTTTGCCTGTTCTTCACATATATAACGTAATTCGGTCGTATATTTACTCATCGAACTCACCCCCGACAAAAGACGTGTTATCGTCTTCCTTCTCATTTATCATTATATCGGAAACATCCACATCGTTAAAGGCGACTTTTATATTTAAACCGAACTTTCGATTGATCTGGTCGACAGCCTGTTGCCTCATAAGCAGATAACGGTGTCTGTTTGCCAGGATACCGCCGAGCGCCCTGTTCACCTCATCCGTTACCATTCTTTCGCGCTTCTGATAGTTTACATTACTGATACCGAGGTATGTGAGATATTCGTTGAAGATCTTCACTTTAAGATCGTACATACCCGGAGCGTTAAACGGTGCGTCAGTACGAAGTACCGTCAAAGAATCCGTATCAAAGTTCTTATCGGCATAGATAACAGGCATATTACCCGCATATTGCATATATGCGTTTTTAAGAGTAAGACGCTGATTTTGAGAACACTTCAAGAGTAAAGGTGTCTTCTGAGCAGCGACGTTGATATCGATAGTCCTGTCCAGATTATAAAGATGCTTCGCGAAATCGATGATCCTCGGAACCGAAGAGACAGCCATCGGAGTATTACGGAACTCGACAAAGTCGCGGATGCCGGATACACGGTAACCGTTATCGGATACGCCCTTTACAGTCCATTCGGTCTCGTGACCATACTTATCTCTCTTGCCGTTGTTAGCAGCTTCAGGCGGAAGCGCTACAAATTTATCGGCAATCTCATCTCTGAAGAAAATGACACGCCCGTTCTCGAGCAAAAATCTCTCGAGATCGTAACAGTTTATCTCTTCCGGTAGACCCTCATACTCGAAACGGCATATTGCCAGCTCGAGGAACTGAATTAGGAACTCGACGAAAGAGATATTATCGTCTAAAATACCTTCAACCTGTTCATAATTACCGAACGGAAAGAAGATATCGCCGACTTTGTTCTTTTTCCTGATACCCATAAAAGCACCTCACTTATATCAAAAAGTTGTTACTTTGCGAGAAATCGCACATTGTTGCATTGTTACTCCAGAACCAGATACCGTTATCAAACTGATTAGCTATCTGAGTCTCGATATCCTTCGGAATGTTCGAACGGATCTGACATCCCGCTGTCTTTATATAAGTCCAGTTCGTTCTTACGTGAAGATTGATAGGCATAACCCTGTCTATCCGATAACCGAACATCGAGAAATAGTCATCGAGCTGTCTGACTCTCGCAACACGTGGCTGAACGATAACACCCGTAAAGAACTCTTTACCGTTTTGAGTCGACAGACCTACGGACTGGACACCTGAAGCCGTTGCAGGGCGTTGTCTCATATCCTCAGATTGAGCGACTATCGCATTGATCTGATTTATGGCATCTTGAGTTGAAGAGAACATCGACATACCGCTGTTTACCGCTTGACCGATACCCGCAGCACCGAAAGCGGAAGCTCCACCCGCGACACCCTGAGCGATACCGGTAACAGTGCGAGCGAAGTCACCGACCTGATTACGGATAAAGGTATTCTCCATCGTGTCGAAGTTGTTATTGATCGTGTTACGGTTCTGAGCAAGCCAGATATTATACTGGTCGCCCGTATAGGATACAAACGGAACCGGCGCGGAGTCGATCGCGAGCGAAGTATCATAATCTAAAGATGTACCGATATTCTCGCCGTAGTTAAGCGGTACAAGTCTGATCTTACCTTCAGCCGTAGACGTGCCGAGCGCACGACCCGCTGGATTATCCGGTGAAGTCGTAAACAGTTCACACTTCCAGGAAACCGCCGAGCCGTTATTATTGGACACGACCATCTGAGTAAACGGATAACACGTCAGCTTTTTATTCTTGACAGTAAGACCGTTAACAAGTTTATTGTTGTTCTGGTCTCTCGGTATTACCGGAAGAGTTACATCAATTGAATATGTATCTGTCTTTACACCGGTAACAGTAAATACATCCTGTGTCGGTAAGTGAGTCGAATATCTCGATGTATAAGTAAGTAAAGGTGTCGGATATACCCACATAGATATAACGGCATCCGTAAAGCCATTGACCTGTATCCAGTTATAAACTCGCATAAACCCGTCCAGATCCTGAAACGGTACCGGGACAACAGGGTCCTCGATCGGAACTACAAACAAGCCAATTGAGTCGATCATATTACCATCTCGAGAAAATAAAGCGTGTAAACGGTAATCGTTAAGCGCAGCACCCGAAGGATAATTATCATGATTAGCCTTCTCGAGATCGAGCGTCGTCTGTATCATTACACCGAAAGCGCTCCGGCTGTTCGGTATGATCGTAGTATCATATCCGAAATTACTGACATTAACCATCGAAGCATACTGTAACTCCATCTCACCCGGAGACAGACCTTCATCGGTATATAGTCCGAGATCGTTACCAGGGTCCATAGTTCTCTCGACGTAAGACGGTAAGATCTCGATATCGAACATCCAGGTCTGAAGATTGTCGATGCGGTAATAGACATCACAGGTTGCGTTATTCACATATCGGATATCGGTAATAAAAGCATAGAAGTTTTTATTCAGGAACGACTCGTTATTGAATAGCAGATAAGAACATCCGTATAACGATCCGTACGAAGCACCGACACGGACCCGATCAGATCCGTCAGTTCCGCGCTGAAATGAATAGTCGTTAAACGTGATACCCTGAGTTGACTCAAAGAAGTTCGTTTGCGCTGTACGATCAGCAAAATACAAAGTGTGTTTACCATCACTCGGAATATTAACACCTCGCATCAGCTTGATACGTGTATTCGGTACGACATACGCCATAGCTGCCACCTCGATCAGATTCTCAGATCACCGGCTCGCTGGCCTGATGATCCATCTGGATTATAACACAATGATCTTCGCGAAAAAAGTGCTTGACAAAAAATCGGGGGAGGTGTATTTTATCTTATATTGATAACACGGGGG
>JAEEGL015398641.1_pt1 | contig 14751 bp, 5 predicted proteins | sample 9134231 | NCBI WGS metagenome assembly JAEEGL01 (sample SAMN16246548, study PRJNA631951) | gut metagenome | biome: gut microbiome; feature: rumen; material: fiber-attached | host: Bos | place: Iran: Karaj | collected 2018-10 | reverse complement strand
GTATCCAAACCTTCCAGAAAAAAAGGATAATAACCTGTTCGTAAATATTCATCAAAATATTCAAATGGTTTAACTTTACTGCAAATGTCAAAAGCATATTTTGTATGATTCTGTAAAATTTCTTCCAAAGATAATTCCTGAAAATCATTTCCGGTTTTTATATTCAAAAACTCCCTGAAAGAAAGTCCCTGCATATTATACATTACTGCACGACGACTCAAATCTGCACGCGCATCAAGAATCTTAAGGAGAGAAGAACCTGTAAAAACAACCTGTAATTCAGGATAATCATCATAAATATTTTTTATGTATATCGGCCAGTCTTCGCATCTGTGAACTTCATCCAGATAAAGAATTTTTCCACCGCTTTTTGAGAAAGATTCCGCAAGCTCAAGTAATGAATTCTTTGCAAACCAGATATTATCAAGACTTACAAAGAGGGCTTTTCCAGATAATACCAAATCCATATGATTGTTCTTTAGATGTTGCAGAAGCAAAGTTGTCTTTCCACAGCCTCTGGCACCTTTAATTCCAATCAATCGAGAATTCCAGTTAATTTTCTTATCAATAGACCTTACAAAAGTTTCTTTTGTATTTTTGATTCTTTTTACTGATATTTCAATCAGATTTGTATAATCTATCATCATATCCATAGTATACTCCACAAAATATAAATTGTATAGTCTAATAAACAATTTTTGTTAAATACTGTATATCAAACTATACAATTTATTTTCCCACGCAAAAGTTGGCAAAAATGGAGCCGAGGACGTCGTCTGGGGTGACAATACCGGTAACTTCGCCTAAGGAATCGAGGGCGTCTTCGAGATCCTGGACTACGGCGTCTAAAGAATAATTGTCAGCAGCGGCTTTGAGGGCATGCTTTACACGTTCAAGGGCTTCGGCAACAGCATCCTTCTGGCGGGCAGAACCAAGACCTGCCTGGGTGCGTTCGGTTGAAAGGCCGGAAGTAAGGATTTTTTCTATTTGATTGAACAGTTCGGAAAGGCCGGTGCCGGTTTTGGAGGAGAGAGATACTTCAAGGAGAAAACGTAGATTGCCACGTCGCTCCGCTCCTCGCAAAGACATTGAGGATGCTTCTGGAGAATCGATTTTTGTCCAGACAAGGATGCATGGTATCTGGCACGCATTCAAAAAGGCTTCATCTTCTTCATTCATGCCGGTAACGCTGTCTACAAGATACAAAACTACATCAGCATCGTTTACAAGGCTGCGGGAAAGCTCTACACCCTGGGCTTCTACAGCATCATCTGTGGCACGCAGGCCTGCTGTATCAAAAAGGCGGACAGGGATTCCGTTTATTCCGGCCCAGCTTTCGAGCCAGTCACGGGTGGTACCTTCTATATCACTTACGATGGCGCGTTCTTCTTTTAAAATTGCATTAAAGAGAGAAGATTTTCCTGCGTTGGTGCGTCCCGCAAGCACTACTCTTGCTCCGTCCTGGTAAAGCTTTTCTCCCTTCCAGGAATCTACAAGGCTTTGTAAACGGCTGACAGCCTGTTCCAGGTCGCCGCGGTCAAACGTATCCGCAATAGTTTCTTCATCCTCCGGATACTCAATTTCAACCTCAATAGCGGCGACAGTATCAACTATAAGCTTTTTAATTGAATCTATTTCTGCAAACAAGGCCCCCGCCAGACGACCAGCTGCATGGGAGCGTGAATCATCCGTATGGCTGTCAATAATTTCGCGCACCGCTTCTGCTTTGGTCAAATCGGTTTTTCCATTTATATAAGCTCGGAAGGTATACTCTCCCCTGTTTGCCTGACGGAATCCATTTTTAAGCAGGAGATTTTGAATGGCAGTAACAACAGACGGACCACCGTGGCACATAATTTCTACCATATCTTCGCCGGTATAGGATTTAGGTGCACGATAAACGGCAGCCATAACTTCGTCGATTTTGCGGACTTGGTGATGCGGCCCTTCGAGAGCCTCAGGGACCCCAGACTTGTTCTCAGGGACCGCAGACTTTGGCTCAACCACCCAACCATAAACAATTGTATTGCCGGGAGCCTCTAAAAGAGCACGAGGCCTTGAAAAAACTTTGCTTACTAATTCAATGCAGCCCTTGCCGGAAACACGGACTATGCCAAGAGCGGCAGGAGCAAGAGCTGTTGCGATAGAAGAGATTGGTTCTTCAGGTGTGTACTGATTGAGCGCCATACCTAGTTATGATACCGTTTTACGCTGTTGTTCTGCAATAACGGAGAATAATAATTTTCATCGTCGTCGGCATAAAGATTTAAGATACTGTCAAGAATAGACATATCTGTATCCTGTGCAGAAGAAGCAAGAGGTTTCATTTTTGTACCAATAGCAGGTTTTTTAAATTCCCAGGAAGATTCAGGAGCTGTTCCTGTAAAGGTTTCTGTATCTGTAACATCACGAGGCGTAATTCCATATTCACCGGAATTGTTCCAGCACATATAACCACGGTTTATAGAATCCCGCACACCAAAAAATTCTTTACGGATATAATCTTCATCATAATACTGTTTGTCGTAACTAACTCCAATATAAAAGCACTGAACCCATGGTCTTATAAGTGCACGGTTACGAGTCATGATTGTATTACGGAAAGAACCGTAATAATAAATTCTATAAGTTCTGTCTGCATAAGGCGCATAGTTTAAGAAGGTCTGTTCAAAGTGACTTGGATAGAACATAGGTCCAACTACATCCACATATTCAGAAAGCATTTCTGAATCCTGGCCGGTTCTTGTGCCCGAGCGGTACCAGCCGTTTGCACCGTATATGTCTATTCCAATTGGTGCCTGAATGTTTTCTCTGGCATAAGACAAAAATGAAATAAGTGCAGATTCCTTGTCCATTCCCTTATCCTGCCAGCGGTATTTTGCATTATAAAGATTAAGACCATCAGTTGGAAAACGGATATAATCAAATTGGATTTCATCAAAACCACGGGCAATAAGCTCTTTTGCTACAGCAATATTATATTCCCAGACTTCTTCTGAATATGGGTCAACCCAGTTTTCGTCATAATATTGAGTCTGACTTCCTATTACGTTTCCTTCATCGTCAGTAACATCTTCGTAGCCTTTAATGCCAATCCAGGCGCGGTTGTTTTTTGAATCCCAGACAGCATATTTTCCGTTGTTATATTTTGTAAGGGCACGATCTTTAAAAGTTACGATTCGTGCAATAAGATAAATATTATCCTGCTTAAATTCAGAAATAAACTCTTCAAGGTTTACCGCATAATTTGAAACTGTACCCTTTTCCATAAGCAGAGGATCCTTTGTTTGATATCTAAGATAACCATAGTCATCCTTCATATCTATAACCACTGCATTCATATTTCTGTCTTTGATAATTTTTTTAAATTTATCAATTCCTTCTTTATTGCGGCACTGATATGCAGAAGCATAAATTGCTTTTTTGCCATTGGCTTTTTCTGCATAAGGAGAATTTATTGTTCCAGGATAAAGCAGCCACAACTCATTTAAAAGAATTCCTTTTGAAAAACCACTTCTGCTTTGAGGAACCCAGGCAGTATTTATCATTCCCGGCACGGCAGCAAAGGCTTTATTCCAGTTATCAAATTCAACAGGAGTTCCGGGACTTGTAAGACTTTCCATATCCATTGCCCCAATCCCTTCCAGATGGGTGTACACAAGCACATCATTTATTGTAGTAAGTCCATCAAAAGAATCTACAGGCTCTGTACCCTTATAAAGCAATTCACCTTTTTTTGTTTCCCAGTCAAATCTGTAAAGACATGGAATATATGACTGAGACATAAAAAGATCTGTATAGATGCGGCCTTCCGGAGTTGTACGTACAACAGGAAGAATATCTGCAATTTCATCCGGAGAAGAAAGCGACTGCATTTTTAAAAAGCCGTCTTCTACATCATTCCACATAGCCTTTGGTTTATCAGGATATATGTAGGAAAGACCAAAAATTGGATGTGTCATAAAAACAACACTTTCGCCGCCGAGTGTAGCAACTGCAACAGCTTTAACTCCGGGAGTTGTTTTACTCATTGAACCAAGAGATACCCAGCTTTCGCCACCATCTTTTGAATAATAAACACTGTCCTTAGTTGCAGTTACAAGCTCTTTTGAATTGAGCGGATTAACACATAAATCCTTGAGCTCCTGAATCTGTTCTTCAAGCCGAGGAGTTACTCCATCAAATTTCTTAATTGTAAGAAAAGGAAGCCCATTATCTTTTTCGGTAAAGGTTTTTAAGTCGGTTGTATAAAAAATACCCTTTTGAGTACGCATATACCAGCCGTCCTTTGGCTGCCCGTTTTCTCCGGGAACAGTAACACGAACAAGCTGATCCACCCTTGCTTCTGTCCACAAAGGAATTACAATATTACTGGAAGTTACCTTGAACAATCCATTATCTGAACCAACCAGAAAAACCTCTGAATCTGCCAGTTGATCAGCAGCAGGAATTGTTTTAGCAGGTAATTGATATAACGGTTTTGAATTCTGTGCAAATGCAAACTGCATGGAAATGCCAAGAATCAACATTATCTTAATGAGAAAATTTTTCATAATTTGATTATCGGCAGAATTTAGGAATGGGTTTAATGTAGATTGCCACGTCGCTGTGCTCCTCGCAATGACGTGGCAATGTAGGGTTATACTATCTTATCAAGTGCATCAACTACAGCTGTATCGTAGAAGTCAGGCTGTTCGCGAAGCTTTTCAATGGCAGTTTCCTTATCCATTGCCTGGCGGTAGTTTCGTCGGCTGGACATGGCAACATAAGTTTCGGCAACGCGGATAAGACGTGCAATCTGAGGAATTTCACCGCCCTTAAGACCATGAGGATAGCCTGAACCATCCATATTTTCGTGATGCTTTTTAGAGGCATCATCAAATACTTCCCAGTACTTCTTTGGAACAAAATCAAGATATTTTTCTGCAATATCAACGTGACTACGCAATTCCTTTTTCTGTTCATCTGTAAGGGTATCTGCAGTCCAGAGCTCCGGACTTACTCCAAGAAATCCGGCATCGTAAATCATTGCTGCACAGAAGTTGAGCATTGCATTACCCTGAGAAAGTCCCAACTGCATAGAAAGTTTATATACAAGTTCACTTACGTTCTTTGAATTGTTCTTGCGGTTTGTAACCTGATCTATCTGGGCACCAATTTCTTCACACTTAACAGCAAGCTGCTTTAATTCTTCTTCATCCTCTGGTGTAAAGGTTACATCCGGCAAAGCCTGAGCCGGAGCCCAGGTGCTTGTTCCGGCAAGCTTTAAGGCTTCTCCGTGGCCGCCATATAAATCGGTAACACCACCAAGCATAATGCGGTTTGTATTGCTTGTGTTTTCTGCAATAAGACGGAAGGCCTGCATATACTGTTCCTGACGTTCTGCCTGCTGCTTCATGCTGCGGCGTGCAATTACAATTACAACAAGAACAATTATAAGAATAAGAACACCAATTCCAATAATAGCAAAAACCATTATTGTAGTAGACTTAGCCTGTGTTTTAGTAGACTCAGACATTGTGTCCTGCATGCCGGCAAAACCTTCCTGAATTGCCTTTAAGTTCTTTTCTGAATTTTCATTTGATTTAGCAAGCTCTTCTGCCTGAGTTTTCATTGATACAGCAAGTTCGGCCTGAGATTCTGCCTGTTTTGAAATTGCCTCATTCTGCTTTTCCATGGCTTCTTTTTGCTGATATAGAGCTTCATTCTGCTTTTCAATTGCATCTGTCTGTTTTTGAAGAGATTTTTGTTCTTCGTTATGACGCTTTTGTGCTGCCGCTTCGCTTGCTGCAAGCTCTGCCTTTCGCTGATTTTCTGCTGCAATCTTTTGATTTTCTTCTATCTGACTAAGAAGCTTTTCGGTTTTGGTATTCTTTACATCAGGATATTTTTCCAGCATGATTTTTACATCTGCCAGAGCAACACCGTCATACTTTTGAACAAGAGCTTCCAGCTTCTGCTGATAAATCAACTTTGCTTCAGAAATTACAGAAGCCCTTAAGGTTGGAGTAGTTTCATCATTCATCATCTGAAGAGCACCGTTTACCTTTTTGTAAGCAGTTTCAATATCATCTTCATCCATTGCATCTTCTGCCGCTTGAAGCTGTTTTTTAACAAGAGCCGAAGTATCCGCTGCAAAAACTGAGACGGTTAATAAACCAAAAATTAATGCTGCAATAATTCTCTTAAATCTATCTAATAACATTTTCAACTCCAAATCCTATGATAGCGCTAAGATGGTTTTCAATACCACCCTTGTTTAATATTAAAAGTGTATCTCTTGCTCCAAAATTGAATACGAGTTTAACCCGTTCCAGCTCTGCAAAAGCAAGGGCAACATTAGCCCGTAAACTCAACGCCTGATAATCTCCCGCTATTAGACCTGCAAACAAATAATTTGCATCAAGTGTAAGTCCTGCTGCGCCAAGCTTTGCATTACTAAGCTGCACACCCATAAATGGTGTAATAACAGAACCATACAATGCATTTTGAATTTCGGCAATATTTTTTGCAAGTATTGTTTCATCTTTATTTTTAAGAACACCCATATCGCTGAATCCAAGTCTTATAAAGAAGTGTGGAGAAAGCGACGGGAATGCAATTTTTGGTGCAATTTCAAAATTGAATTCCATTGGACCATCATTAAACTGCATGAACTTAAAATCAAAGAACAAGTCACCGCCAATAACAATTGTCTTAGGAACAGTATACTCATAAGTGAAGTCAAGGGAAATACCATCTGACATAAGAGCAGAAGAAAGTCCTGCACTATTTACCATGCCAAAGTCAATCATACCAAAGTTAGCATTCCATCTGTAGCTCTGGGATCGTTCATCTTTAGAAGAAAGATAAACCGTTTTTCCCTGTGCCGTGGTAGTTACGTTATAATCTTTTTCAACAGTAGTACGAATCCTTTCCATTTCTGCTTCTTTTCTGGCAGCTTCGGCAACAGCCTTCTTTTGCTGTTCTTCTTCGTATTGCTGTTGGATTTCGTAAGCTTCGGCAATTGTAGAATAAAGGTCTACAGCATCTTCATCTTCAAAGTCACCATCAATATTATTATCAATAATGATATAAATTGCAGTCATGGCAAATTCATATTCATTATCAATAATAAGGCGTCTTACCTTTTTCTTGGTATAATTTTCCATCAGATAATAGTATTTATCAGAAACATTTTCACGCAAAATATTCTGCAGTTCTTTATCTGCCTGATTAACAAAAATTATATCAATTTCTTTGTACACCTTGCTTACATACTCTTCTACTGCGAACAGAGAACCTGAACACAAAAAGAAGAGTACTGCAACAAGAAACGATCTTAGCCTTTTGCAAAAAATCATAATCACCTCAGACAAATTCCTTCATTAGAATACATTCACACGAAGACCGATTGAGCCTTGAGGAATTAATTTCTTGATGGTATCACTAGCGATATCAGAAGGAATAAACCACAATGAGAATTCATAATACATAGAGAATGTACTGAATGCCTTAACTTCGTTTAAATGCACCCTAGGGAATTCGAGCTGACCAAGTACTGCAGAAAGCATTTGAGCTTTACCACTGTTTGTCTTACTAAAGTAGCTGAACTGGGCACCAACAGCAATGCTTGCACTAAGCCAGTCAAAGTCGTGACCAAAGAAGAAGCTGAACGGTATTGTAGAAATGTTGGCAAGAAGTTTACCGCCAAGAATATTTCCACCATAACGGAGCTCTGTCAATTCACGACCAAGGAAGGTATTAACTGCATCTCGCTGTTCCTGTGTATACTGTCCAAATACAAACTGAAGCTTAACGTTATCATCAAAGAAGGTAAGTCCCGCTCCAACCTCGAATAAAGAAGAACCCCAGAAGTGGAAGTCTACATAAAGTCCCTGAATGAAAGAAGGAACTTCATAAGAAGACTTATCACCCTTACGCAAGGCAATGGTTACTTTTTCAAGGCCAACCTCATCCTTAGAAAGACCGGAAGCTTCGAGCATCTGATTGTAGCGTCCGCCGTTTCCCGGAGCAATGAGTCTTACTGTAGGAGCAGTATTATCAATCTGAACAATTGTACGGTCGATAGCAACCTCACCGTTTTTCATTGTTGCACGAATAAGCAGGAAGTGGTAACCTTCTGTCCAATCCTGATTTTCTACACGGTAAAGCCATTTTTCATTTGTAGAAAGCTCTTCAAAAGTCTTACCGTTATCAAAGCTGAGTTCAATCTTGGCAATTGACTTGGCTGCAACCGCATCTTTAAATTCTTTTGTTGCATCCTTGGCCTTGGCAGCAACTACTTCATCAGGATCACGGCTATAACCTGCACTACCCTTGAGGTAAGGACGGCGCATAGCAAAGTCTCCATAAGTAAAGTTGTCCAAAGTGATCCAAGGACCTGTAGAACTATATGTAATTGACTGAACATTAGAAGGAACAGAACCACCGCTTGCAAGCACTGCTTCTACATAGTAAGTATGTGTTCCATCTGTCATATCGGTAACAACCTTTTTAATAGGGTTACCTTCTTCGTCAAGCTCACCTGTATTAATTTCAGAAGCAGGGCTCATTTCAAACTTAAAGAAGCCTGATTCTGTAAGAGAAGTTTCTTTTACAAATTCACCGTCTACATAAAGCTTGAGAGAAGAAATTTCTGCAGAAACATTAGAAGAAGCCTGACCATAAATATTGAACTTACCGTTCTTATGTTCACCATTCAAAGGATAAAGCACGTCTACAACTGCAGGTGGACGAGACTTATCAAGGTGAATGTTACGGCTTACATTAGTTCTGTTACCGGCACGGTCTTCTCCAGAAAGCTCTACATTATAGAAACCGTCGGCAAGGTCTGTAATATCCAGAGTTTCACCAATAATATTATTGATTGGGAATTCACGTCTTATTGCTTCTGAAGTCTTTTCCATGTTGCGGATGGTGATGTACAGATCAGAGATTTCTACGTTATCAAATGCATAACCGGAGAAGAAGAGCTGACCAGTTGAAGTAGAATCATCCATTGGCAAATCAAGAGAAATATCAGGAGCTTCGTTATCAATGTTTATCAAGCTTGAATACAAGCCTCTGATTCCGTAGTTATCTGTAATGCGCAGGAAGACAACCTGTGTTCCGCCAGGAATTGCACGGGTATCTACCTTATAAGCCCATTCTTCGGTACCGGTAGCATCGTTATAACTGTTACCGTTATCCAGAGAAAGTTCAACCTTCATAATTCCGTTCTTATCGCTTGCAACACCAGAAATTGTTACAACCTCGCGGACAGAAGTATCAATTGTAGGTTTTTCTACAGAACCCTTTGGCTCTTCAAGAGAGATTCTGAAGGTGCGGGTTGTTACTTCACCCTGTACACCGTTTACATCAACTGCATACATAGAAATTGTATGCTCATTATCTGTCATAGTAGAAATTGGTACATCAATAGAGAAGCTTGTTCCCGGTTCTGAGAGAGACTGATATTCATCGTTATCAATCTTATACCAGATAGTAGAAGGACCATCATCATCGTAAACTACACCGGAAATTGTAAAGTCTCGTGTGATTACCTGAAGCTCATCAGGAACGTGAATTTCGGCAACAGGAAGATCCGATTTATTATCAATTGTGAAATCCCAGCGTTCAATTGTTGTTGCGTTACCTGCATCATCCTTAAAGACAAACTGCATTATGTCGTCAATTGGCTGTTCCGGCTTACCAACAATTGTGTGAACAAGAGGATCAAGCTCAATTTCGTTGCGGATTTCTTCTTTTCTACCCTCACCAGCAATCATAAGATATTCGGCTTTGTTGAACCATCCGTTATCTTTAACATCAAATACAACAAGAGTTTCACCGTTTACAATATCAACAGAAAGAGGTTCTACTACAGTTACTTCCGGAGGTGTAGTATCCTTAAAGGCAGATGTAGTTATAAGAGCGGTATGTCCCGCATTATCAAAGGCTCGTACATCAAGTCTTATTAAACCGTCTTCCATTAATTTAATATCAACATCTTCGCTAAAGGTAACACCAAGTCCCTTAGCTTCGCCCTTGAGCATAAGTTCACGCCAGCTCTGACCACCGTCAAGAGAGTATTCTGCGCGGCGTACTCCAAGAGCATCTGTTACAGTACCTGAAATCTTTACACCTTCATTGAGCCACTGTTGCAGTTCCGGAGTCTGAAGAACCAGCTGAGGAGCTTCTGAGTCTGCCAGGAAATTCATTGGCTGCATCTGGAAGGTATCTCCAAAGCGGTCCTGAACCTTGAGTACTACATTTTTATATGTACCGTCTTTTACAGCGCTTAAGGTAATAAACTTACCTTCGGTTTCTATTTCGAGTCCGTCAGATGCGCCAACAAGCTCTGCTTTTACAGGGCCTGTAACATTTGCATAGAATACATATTTAGAACCGTCAAGTAAGATCCAGTTAGAATCCTGGGTATCAAAGACAGTGCCTACACCTGCATAACCATAGATTTTTTCTTCATCATCAGTTACATCCAGAGAAGTATCACGGATAACGGTAATAGAACCGCTTACTACCTGCTGCAAAGAACCGGCCTTAATAGTAATATTAATTTTGTTTACACGTGAAGGCAGATTGTTCAAAGGAATTTCACAGATCCATCTCTGTTCTTCAGGCTTATTAAGCTTAACGGAACCACTCTGTTTCTGGTCACCACCCGGAACTTCTTCACCTGTAATTTCGTAGGTAACAGAATTAACAACGGCACCTGTGTCTATGTAAAGAGTAAGATTCTTTGGTTCCTTTGAAGAACCATAAGGAAGCACAACAGGCATTCCGCTGTAATAAGGCTCTCCGTCTACAAGAGCAATTGCAGCTGCAAGAGTTGGAGCCTTTTGAGCAGTATATTTTGATTTTCCGTCAATATCGGTAATAAGGGCATTTGCACCTTCTGTCATTTCCTGACGATAGAAGGCCTGGAAGTTGCGTTCCATTTCATCCTGACAGGTAGCAACAGCATATACATCAAAAGCATCAAACCAGGTAATTACTGCAGGTTTTGCAACCGGCATTTTTCCGTTTATTTCTTCAATTTCCGGAAGTGTATTTATTGCAACAGCCTTGGCAACCTTGTTACCACCGGCGCTTTCTGCAACAAATTCTATTACATACATTCCGTCAGAGAAGGAATAGGTGTCTACATTTACAGAGAAGTTTCCGTCAATTCCAACAGGAATATTCTGGAAGCTGTTTTCTACAGGGAGCGGAGTTACCTTAGAAACAAGTCCGCTCTTATCCATAGTTGCTTCGGCTCCAAAAATACGATAGCTCAAGCCGCCTACTCCGGTTTCGCATTTTACAGAACCGGTAAGCTCCAGAGATGTATTGCGGGCCTTTATTGCAACTGCTTCATCATAATTATTGATAAAGAGATTTGGAAGTACATTGTCGTTCTTAAAGATAAGAGGTTTAGATTCTGCAACCTTGCCCTTATCTGTTGTAACACGTACTATTACTGGCTCTGAACCGCCTATAGCATTGCCAGGAATAAGCTTTATCTGGTTGCCATTAAGTTCAGCAGTAGCAAATGGAGTTGCAGGAACAAGCTCAACCTTTGCGGCTTTTCCGCCAATGAGATAACCAGTAGCAGGGAATTCCGGATTATTTATAATAGAACCATCTTCTGCAACTGTGCTGTCATCAAAGACAACAACAGGGTCTTCATTTTTAACAATTGCAGTATTTGTTACATAAAGTACTGCACTAAATTCTGTAGTACGGTCAATTACATCGGTGACAGAAACCTTTACAGGAACGAGTCCCTTTGCAAAAGCAGGAGTTACAGGAACAGAAACAGTGTAAGAAGTAAGATTTTTAAGAATCTCATCACGCGGCTCCTGACCTGCAATTTCGATATGAGCCTCTTTAATTCCAAGAGGAGAATTTGCTGTTACAGAGAAGGTTTTTCCTGCTTCAGGATGGATTTCCATACCATTTACAAAATCTACAGTTTCCTTGCCGGCTGTTACAACAGGCTGAGCAAAGACTGGAGCAAGTCCCTTAGAAAGTACAGGAACTACAACAGGATTTCCCTCTACTCCGTTTTCATCAACACCGGTTACGGTAATTTTATGATTTCCGGCAGAAAGATCACTTGCCTTGCAAAGCTCCAGATAGAAGGAACCTTTTGTTTCCTGATAAACAGGTTCTTCGTTATCCAGCTGAATCTTTACGGAACGAACACTGTCATCATCAACCGCAATACCGCGGACAAATACAGGCTTTGAATCTCCTGCATAAATATCATTAGGAACAGGTTCAGAAATTGTTACTATCGGCTTATCATCTTCCTGATTAAGAGGAATGCTCTTTGAAACTTCTACAACGTTGTTTGCACGGTCTACAGCTCTTACAGAAAATTTACGTGCCTTGTCTTTACTTCCAATTGTATCAAGTGTAACGGACCAGTACGGGTTACCGGGAATAAGCTCAAAGTCGCCGCTCTGATCTCCAAAGCTCCAGGAAAGCTCTGTAACGCCTACATCATCCTTTGCAAAACCGGCAATCGTAAATTTACCGTTTAAGGTTTCTTCCTGAGGATATACAATCTGAACATCAGGCTTAGTATTATCTATATAATAGAGGAAGGCATAAGCACCTTCGCTGGTTGCATTATCAATTGCCTTAAACCACAAAACAGAAGGACCGTCATTAAACTTGCGGGTATCTAATGAAATTGAAAATTCTACAGTATCAAACTGCTTTGTTTTTGAAAGTTTAACAGGAATCCAGAATTTTCCGGCATCTACAGAATAGAAAAGATCTTTAATTCCGTTACCGTCTGTTACAGTACCCTTAAAGTTTACATTACCGGAAACAAGCTGTCCCATGCCAATGTTTTCTACACCTGTAAGAGGCTGTTTACGGTCAAGCTGCCAGGTAAGGGTCACAGGCTTACTTACGACAGGTTCTTCATTAATATCATAACCTGTTACTTTGATTGTATGAGGTCCTTCTTCAAGATTATTTGTATCAAGATAATAAGACCAGAATTCTTTTCCTTCCGCAATTACAAGCTGCTCGTTTTCGGTGCCTTCATCAAGGAGGAGTTCAACCTTGGAAACACCATCATCATCAACACAGGTACCTACAATATTAAGGTTACCTACAACGCGCATGTTTGTATACGGGTTGGTTATACCACAAATAGGACGATCTGATTCCGGATCAACATACAGGTTAAACGGACCTTCTATGTGTTCATTGCCACCAAGGTCTGTAGCCGTAATCATAATATTATACTTAACGGCTTTTTTCTGAGTTTTACCTTCCAGATCAAAATTTTCCTTCCAGCTGTTTACGTTATCTACTTCAATCTCTTCAATATCACCCTTTCCGTGGGCAAAAGAGAATGCTGCAGTAAAACAGAGAAGACACAACACAAATAAACTTTTTATATTTTTCATAGTCGAACTCCTTATATTGAAAAAATAATTATAGTTTATCTTTTCAATTATCGGCATTTTTCACAAAAACCACCACAAATATTTTTTTAGCCGATTTTTCGGGCAGTCTATATCCTATACATTATATACCCGAAAGACCATAAAAGCAAAAAAAATCTAAAAAACTAAAAAAAAATCTAAAAAAAACTTTAATGTGCCATTCTTTGACACTATGCAGTTTTATAATAAAACCCATAAGCTGCAACAGATTTTTCAAGGAGAAAACTTTATGAACAATACAAACTTTGACAAAGGCAACCTGATTATTTACATTACCGGCTTTTTCTGCCTTATTACTTACATGGTAAGCCTGGTTATATGGGGGTAGATTGCCGGGTCAAGCCCGACAATGACAAAAAGTTATGACTGACAGGGACACATAGCCACCACCTCCGCCAATTACATAAAACTAAAATCTGGCCTGAATGCCAAAGTCCAGGATTTTTTGGGGCAGATTCTGTTTTTTGCCAAAATTATAGCTTAGATATAAATCAAAGCGTGCGTTTGGATTTGCAAAGGTGCCTATGTTTGGGGTAAGTCCCAGGGTAAGCTTTAAGCTTGCATAATCGGTATAGATATAATTTTTCTTGCGGAACTCTGCCACATATTGAGGAAGCATTAAAAAACGCCAGCTTGTTACAGTGCCGTCAAGATGCGGGAATCCCAGATCACAGGTATACATCAGGGAAAATGCAACAGAGTTTACAAACAAAGCAGAAACTCCGGGCACAGCCTTTTGAATATCATACCCAAAAAGAATTGTCTCTGCCTGAGCCAGAACAGGATTCAACAGGCTTTTTTGAAAATTAAAAATATCTGCATGAAGCATTACCGGCAGATTATAAGTAAAATTGTCGCGGCATAAAATTGGAAGGAGCTTTGGAATATAACCTGTCACTGAAAAAGCAAGGTCTGAATAATCCAGAAGCTGTCCTTTTTCTGGACCAGTCTTTGTTTCATAATTATGAATAAGAACAAGAGACAAACTGACGCCGGATTTTTCGTAAGTTCCGGGTCCGAAGCGGCTGATATTTGAATAAGAAGCAGAAGCAGCCTGAACTGTTTTAAAATACTGAGTCTTATCATTGTTGTCAATTTTTCCCTCTAAACCATAATGAGAAACCCGGCCATAATCAACATCTGCCTGCAGCTGAATACCGGCAGCAGACCTTTTAGCAAAATCTATTGTAGAAGCAATAAGAGCTCCACCATGAGTCTGTTTAAAACCATAACCATCCAGTTCAAGATTTGCATCCAGCTGATATTTAAATAAAGAGGTATCGGTTCCATCAGTATAGGT
>JAEEGL013647754.1_pt1 | contig 14751 bp, 16 predicted proteins | sample 9134231 | NCBI WGS metagenome assembly JAEEGL01 (sample SAMN16246548, study PRJNA631951) | gut metagenome | biome: gut microbiome; feature: rumen; material: fiber-attached | host: Bos | place: Iran: Karaj | collected 2018-10 | reverse complement strand
CAGCGTCTACGACACCATGGAGGAGAGCGGTGTGAGGGAGGGGATCCTCTTTCTCGATGAGATCAACTGTGTCTCCGAGACCCTGGCCCCTTCCATGCTGCAGTTTTTGCAGTACAAGGTCTTCGGCCGCCACAGCGTGCCCGACGGCTGGGTCATCGTCACCGCCGGGAATCCGCCGGAGTTTAACCGCTCCGTCCGGGGATTTGACGTGGTCACCATGGACCGGATGAAGCTCCTGGAGGTGGAGCCGGATCTGGACTCCTGGATGAAGTACGCCAGAGAGCGGGGGCTCCACGGCGCGGTGCTGGGATATCTGGAGCTGAAAAAAGAGCATTTCTACGTGATGGAGATGACGGCAAAGGGCAGGAGCTATGTCACGGCCAGAGGCTGGGAGGACCTGTCCCAGATCCTGAAGCTCTACGAGGAAGAGGAGCTGAAGGCGGACGAAGCCCTCATCGGGCAGTATCTCCACAACCAGCGGGTGGTGAAGGAGTTCGGCGCCTATTACGATCTCTACTGCAAATACAAGCGGGACTACCACATCTCGGAGATCCTGGAGGGGGAGGTTTCCCCCAGCACCATCGCCAGGGCAAAGAGCGCCCGGTTCGACGAGCGCATCAGCCTGGTATCCATGCTGCTGGACCGGGTGCTGCAGGATTGCAGGAGCGTGATGGGCCGGGCGGATGTCATGACCCAGATCGCCCCGGTGTTTCGCACCCTGAAGGAAAAAGCCCGGTCCCTCTCCGGGGAGGAAGCCGCACAGATGCTTGGGTCCGCCGGGCAGGGGAAGGAAAAGCAGCTGAAGACCCTAAAGACCGCGGGGGCGCTCTCCGATGCGGAAAAGGCAAAGCTGAAGGCGGCCATCCAGGCCTTTGACGAGGCGCAGCGTACGATCCGGGTATCCGGCGCCCGGTCCGGGGAGGAAGCCTTTGCAGCGGCCTCCGGATATTACGGGAAGGCGGTGGCCCAGCTTCAGAAGGAGGCAGAGGGCGTGCAGAAGGAGCTTCGGAATCTCTTCGGGTTTTCCAAGGAAGCCTTCGCGGAGGGCAATGAGCTGCTGCTGCTTCTCACCCAGCTGACGGTATCCGACTACGGCGCCCGGTTCATCGGGACCTTCGGAAGCCCGGAATATGAAGCCCTGAGCCGGGATCTGATGGTGTCGGAAAGACGAAACGAGCTGGCGCAGGAGATCGCAAAACTGGATCTGTAGGCGGATCCGAAAAAGAGGAAGGAAACAGGTGAGAGAGGTATCCCTGAAAACCGCAGGAGGAGAGCTGATCTTTGAGGTGACGCAGCAGGAGGCGCATCTTGCCCGCACCGCGGGACCCGTGTCCGCACCGGAGGTCCCGGATCTGGTGGAAGGAATGCGGGTGACAGCGGTGTCAAGAAAGGCCTTTCTGGGCAAAAAGACCCTGCGCAGGATCACCCTCCCGGAGACCGTGACCCGGATCGGGGACTGGGCCTTTGCGGGCTGCGACAGACTCCGGGAGATCACACTGCCCCGGGCGGAGCTGGAGAAAAGTGTCTTTTTGGGCTGCACGGCGCTTCGGACGGTGCGGATCCCGGGGCGGGAAGGGGCACTCTCGCAGGAGGACACTGCCGCGCTCCTGGCGGCGGCCGCCCCCAGACCGGAGGGAGCCTATCTCATGGACCTGCAGGAGGCGGGGAGCGCCGCCTGGCTTCGGAAGTGGGATGCCTGGACCGCGGCTTTCCTGCGGGAATCCGACCAGGAGGGATACGCAAAGCAGATCCTCTGCGGGGAGGAGGACTACGGCAGCACGGACCTGGCGGCCTTTGAGAGCCGAAGGCGGCAGGAGAAGGCCGAACGGTGCATGCTCCGCCTGATGCATGACGGGGGACTGACCCCGGAATTTCGGCAGAGCCTGACCTCATATGTGACGGATCACATCCCGGGAGCGGGGGAGCACGGAGGCGAAAGCTGGCTGGCGGTGGTCGGACTCCATCCTGCGGAGCCGGAGTGGATTCGGCTCTTTGACAGCCTGGGGGGCATCACCGCCGCAAATGTGGGAGATCTCCTGCAAAGCGTTCCCGAGGAATATCCGGAGCTTCGGGCCTACCTCATGAAGTCCCGGAGCTCCGGGGCGGATTCGTTCTTCGCGGGACTGGCGCTGTGAAAAACGCATGGGGAAGGTGGGATGGCGAAGCCGGGCAGAGTGTGTTATAATCACTTTGTATGTGGCTTTTTATGGGCCCCTGAATGAGCACCGACAGAAAGGATGATGGCATGACCCTTGAGCAGGCGAGAGAAAAGTGCATAAAATACGGACAGGAACACGTTCTGCGGTATTATGATCAGCTGACGGATCCCGAGCGGGAGGTCCTTCTGTCCCAGATCGAGGCCACGGACATGACGATCCTCGCCTCCTGCAAAAACCGGGAGGAGCTGGCGAAAAAGGGGGTCATCACGCCCTTAAAATGCATGGAGCTTCCCGAGATCGAAGCGGGAAAAGAGGCCTTTCGAAAGACCGGACTGGAGGCCATCCGCGCCGGAAAGGTGGCGGCGGTGCTCCTGGCAGGGGGTATGGGCACCAGACTCGGGTCCGATGCGCCCAAGGGGGTCTACAACATCGGGATCACCCGGGAGCTCTACATCTTCGAGTGCCTGATCCGGAACCTCACGGATGTCACCCGGGAAGCGGGATGCCCCATCCACCTCTTTGTCATGACCAGCGAGAAAAACCATGAGGCCACGGTGAGCTTCCTGCAGGAAAAGAGCTTCTTTGGCTACCCCGGGGAGTATGTTCATTTCTTCCGGCAGGAGATGGCGGCAGCCACGGACTACGACGGGAAGATCTACCTGGAGGAGAAGGGGCGGCTTTCCACCTCCCCCAACGGAAACGGAGGGTGGTTTGTCTCCCTGATGAAGGCAGGGCTCCTGGATCTGGTCCATGAGCAGGGCATCGAGTGGATGAACATCTTTGCCGTGGACAATGTGCTGCAGCGCATCGCGGATCCGGTCTTTGTGGGAGCCACCATAGAACGGGGATGCACCGTAGGTGCGAAGGTGGTGAAAAAGAACGCGCCGGATGAGGGCGTGGGGGTCATCTGCCTGGAGGACGGCCGGCCTTCCATCGTGGAGTATTACGAACTCACGGACGAGCTGATGAACGCGAAGGATGAGAGGGGAGAGCCGGCGTACAACTTCGGCGTCATCCTCAATTATCTCTTCTATGTGCCGGAGCTGGAGCGGATCGTAAACGAATCCCTGCCCCTGCATGTGGTGGAGAAGAAGATCCCGTACCTGAATGAGGCGGGAGAACCGGTGAAGCCCGAAAAGCCCAACGGGTACAAATTCGAGAATCTGGTGCTGGATATGATCCATCAGATGAGCAGCTGCCTCCCTTACGAAGTGGTGCGGGAGAGGGAGTTCGCCCCCATCAAGAATCCCACGGGGAAGGATTCCGTGGAAAGCGCCAGAGCGCTGCTAGAGAAAAACGGCGTGACACTCTGAGAACGCGCCGCAGACCGGCCCGGACAAAGCGGGCCCGAAAACCGGAAGGAGTAAGTTATGGGAAGCATCCTGGTCACCGGCGGAGCCGGATTTATCGGAAGTCATACAGTGGTGGAGCTTCAGAACGCGGGATATGACTGCATCGTGCTGGACAATCTGGCAAATGCCAGCAAAAAGAGCCTGGAGCGCGTGCAGGCCATCACCGGAAAACCTGTCCCCTTTTATGAGGCGGATATCCGGGACCGCGGAGCCCTGGAGGACATCTTTGCGAAGGAACAGATCGATGCCGTGATCCATTTCGCGGGGTTAAAGGCAGTGGGAGAGTCCGTGGCCAAGCCCTGGGAGTATTACGAGAACAATATCGCCGGGACCCTGACCCTGGTGGATGTGATGCGCCACAACGGCTGCAAAAACATTATCTTTTCCTCCAGCGCCACGGTGTACGGATCCCCTGCGTTCGTCCCCATCACCGAGGAATGCCCCAAGGGACAGTGCACCAACCCCTACGGCTGGACCAAGTCCATGCTGGAGCAGATCCTCTCCGACATCCAGAAGGCGGATCCGGAGTGGAACGTGATCCTGCTCCGGTACTTTAACCCCATCGGCGCCCACAAGTCCGGCACCATCGGCGAGAACCCCAACGGGATCCCCAACAACCTGATGCCCTACATCACCCAGGTGGCCGTGGGCAAGCTAAAGGAGCTGGGAGTCTTCGGCAATGACTACGACACCCCCGACGGCACCGGCGTGCGGGATTATATCCATGTGGTGGATCTGGCCATCGGCCATGTGAAGGCCCTGAAGAAGATCGAGGAAAAGGCGGGCCTGAAGATCTACAACCTGGGAACGGGGCACGGCTACAGTGTGCTGGATATCGTGAAGAATTTCGAGGAAGCCACCGGGGTGAAGATCCCCTATGTCATCAAACCCAGAAGACCGGGTGACATCGCCACCTGCTATGCGGATGCCTCTCTGGCAAAGAAGGAACTGGGATGGGAAGCGCAGTATGGGATCCGGGAGATGTGCGAGGATTCCTGGCGCTGGCAGAAGAACAATCCAAACGGATACGACGACTAGGAATGCCCGGACCTACCGGGGATCCTCCTCCAGGACCTGGATCTCCAGGTAGTCGAAGGGGACGGTCTCAATGAAGGAATCCTGGGTGAAGCGGGTTTTGGCGCTGCGTTTGAAGTCGGCGACATTGACCTCCAGCCAGATGGGGCAGGGCAGATCAAACTCCCGGCAGGCCGCCTCCAGGGCGTGCAGGACCTTGTGGGTACGGGTGTCCTCCGAGGGGTCGCAGATCACCGTATCCCGAAGCATATGCGTGTTTTGAAAGGTTTTTACCCAGAGACGGAACATGGATCCTCCCGCGGACAAAGGGTCCGCATGTTTCCTGTTTCAAAGCGCCGGTCCCGGCAAAGGGGCGCCGGGCGCGTTTATCATAGCACTGAGCGGAAAGAAAAGTAAAGAAATGGATTTTATCGGAGAAAATGACGGCGTCGAAACCTGGCAGGAAGTGATGCTGGTGTATACCGCAGCCATGCGTCAGGTGGAGACCAAGCTGGAGATCCTGAACGAGGAGTTCCAGCACATTCATCAATACAACCCCATCGAACACATCAAGACCCGGATCAAGACCCCGGAGAGCATCGTCCAGAAGCTCCGCCGTCACGGACTGGATTCCACCATCGAGAACATGGTGAATCATGTCAATGACATCGCCGGAGTCCGGATCATCTGCTCCTTTACCTCCGACATCTACCGGATCGTGGATATGATCGAGCATCAGCAGGATCTGAAGATCATCGGGGTGAAGGACTATATCACCTTTCCCAAGGCCAGCGGATACAAGAGCTATCACATGATCGTCACCGTGCCGGTCTATCTCTCGGACCGCATGGTGGATACGAAGGTGGAGATCCAGATCCGCACCGTCGCCATGGATTTCTGGGCCAGTCTGGAGCACAAGCTGCACTACAAGCTGGAGGGCGAAGCCCCCGAGCATATCCGGCAGGAGCTGGTGGAGTGCGCGCGGATGGTATCCGATCTGGACGAGAAGATGCGGACCCTGAACGATGAGATCCTGGCCCTGAGTGAGGGGCATAAGCTCCCCTGATCCGAAGAGACGGGAAAAACTCCCCAAAAATGAGGAGTGCCCGGACACCTTTCGGCATCCGGGCTATTATGAAAAAATGATCGATTCTCTTCTCTTCGTCTCTGAGAAGAAGTATAGCAGGGAAATATGAACAAAATATGAACACGATGTTAATCGTTGGTAAACATTCCCTGTAATCACAAAATTGTGAAGAAGTTTTTGTGCAAGTTGCACAAAAAAATAGGGATCAATAACAACGCGCGAGTCGGATGGAGGGAACAATGGACACATTTATGGATCAGCTGTCACAGAAACTGAACGCACAGGAGATCATCCGGGCCAACGGGGAGGCGGAGGCCGAGCAGATGACCGTGCTGCAGGCACAGGTACAGGAGTACCGGGAATGCCTGGATCGGATGAAGCAGGTGGCAGAGGATCTGGGCAGTCTGTCGGGACGCATCGCCTCCCTGCCGGATCAGGCAGCGCAAAGTGCGGGAGCGGAAGCCTTTTCCGAGGATCTGCAGGACATCAAGAGACAGGTGGCGGCTCTTGCAAACGAGCGCCCCGCAGCAGGGCTGGATGAGGAGACTCTGCGGTCTTTGAAGGAAGAGTTTGCTGCCCTGGCGGATCGAAACGGCCAGGGAAATGCGGAACTGCAGCAGATCCGGGAGACCCTGGCCGCCCTTTCCGAGAAAGCGGACCGGTCCGGAGATGAGGAGACCCTTCGGGGCATCCGGGAGCAGATGGCGCAGATCACCCGGGAAAACGGGGAGCAGCTCTCCAGGCTGACGGAGGATCTGATGCGGGGCATCGGCACCGAGGATGACTTCCACAGGGAGTGCGTGCGGATCTACCGAAATGTCCAGGCCGTGATCCTGGAGGAGAGCGGGAAGCTCCAGGAAGCTTCCAAGCTGGAGGCGGAGCGGGTCCGGCAGTCCGTGAAGGGCGTGAAGGTCCTGGCCATCCTGGCACTCATCGCCTCCATCCTGTCCATCGCGGCGCCTTTTGTGACGAAATTCCTGCTTTGACGAAAATACCGGCCCTTTTCAGCCTCTGCGCTTTCGCAAAAACGGCCGGCCCGGCGTAAAAACGGATCTTGCAGTGCATGAAAAAGAGAACGCATAAAAAACTGAAATTTCTGTTTTGGAGCGTGACGGTGTTCACGCTCTATTTGTGTATGCTCTTCGTGCCGGGGTATGAACCCCTGCAGAGCACGGGAGAGAATTATTTCCACGTCTATGTGAATGACACGCTTGTCGGAAACCTGGCGGACCCCGCTCCCGCAGAGCATCTGCTCATCGAGGCCCGCAGGAGCGTGGCCCGGGAGAAGGCGGGAATGCTCTTTCTGACGGCCTCTCTTCGCATCGAGGGAGAGGAGGTACTCTTCGGCGATGTGGACCGTCCGGAGGCGGTATCCGAAGCCATGAAGGAGGTCCTTCGGGGCTGCGGCCGGGAGAAGTTGGAGCCCTCCTACACCGTGAAGCTGGGGGACTATATGGCCAATCTCTCCTCCCAGGAGGAGGTGCGGGAGCTTTTGCAGGCAGCCATCACCAGGTACGACCCTTCCGGCACCTTCCGGGTGGAGCTGGTGCAGGACCCTCTGCGGACCTTTACGGTGCTCACGGCCCGGGTGACCGGGGAGGAGGAGCAGGACGGGGAGGAGCCCTCTCCCGCGTCCTCCTGCGGCGGCGTGGCGACGGAACTGGCAAACTTCGAGGCAGTGGAGGAGACGCCGGAGTCGGAGCTTCCCTTTGAAGCCTTCCGGCTGGGGGTCACGGAGGTGAACTTCACAAAGGAAGTGGAGATCGCCGAGGGGTATCTGCCCGCATCTCAGATCATCCTGCTCTCCGATGCCGTGGAGGAGGTGACAAAGGAGGAGGAAAAGCCCAGCGAGTACAAGATCGTCTCCGGGGATACCCTCTCCGAGATCGCCATGAAGCTCAGCACCCCCATCGATACCCTCATTGCCTTAAATCCGGACAAGCTGGCGGATGCAAATGCCATCCTTCACATCGACGATATCCTGATCTACACCGTCCCGGAGCCGGAGGTGGCGGTGCAGCGGGTGGAGAGATGCTATTACGAAGAAGTTTATGACGCGCCTGTCGTATACATCCCCCGGGATGACTGGTATACCACGGAGACCAATCTGATCCAGCAGCCCTCCGCGGGATTCCGGAAGGTGGTGGTGGATGAGTTCTATGTCAACGATGTCCTCTCGGACCGGGTGATCGTGCGGGAAGAGGTGGTGATGGAGGCGGTGCCGAAGATCGTGGAGCGGGGGACCAAGGTTCCTCCCACCTACATCAAGCCCATCTCCGGCGGGCGCTTAAGCTCGGGCTTCGGATACCGGAGCAGACCCACCAGAGGCGCCAGCACCTATCACAAGGGCATCGACTGGGCCACCCCCGTGGGCACCAGCGTTTACGCTTCCAGCGGCGGCACCGTCTCCAAGGCGGGCTGGGGAAGCGGCTACGGGTACGTGGTCTACATCGACCATCCGGACGGAAAGCAGACCAGATACGGGCACCTGAGCAAGGTGCTGGTCACGGTGGGACAGAGCGTCTCCCAGGGACAGCTCATCGCCAAGAGCGGCAACACCGGCGTCAGCACCGGGCCTCATATCCACTTTGAGATCCTGGTGGGAGGCAAACAGGTGAATCCGCTGAACTATATCTCCCAGTAAGCGGGGGGCGGCAGAACGCCCCACGGACGGGTCTGCCCGGTGAGGGCTTTTGCAGGAAGGAGGGACATCCCATGAAAGAACTGCAGATCTACCGCAGGAGATACATTCCGGACGAATGTATCCTTCTGAAGGACGATGAACTCATCGAGGTGACGGATGAGCGGATCATCACCCGCTGGAAGACGCTTCATCCCAAGACGGAGCTGGATCACGGAAGCTCCTGCTATTTCCTGAAAAGCGGTGTCAAGGTGAGCAAGTTCTACAACCACAGCGGGGAGCTGATGTGCTGGTACTGCGACATCGTGCAGTATGATTTCTCCGAGGACGGCACGGTGCTGACCGTGACGGACCTTCTGGCGGATGTGGTGGTGTACCCCAGCGGCCGGATCCGGGTGATGGATCTGGACGAGCTGGCGGAAAGCCGGGAGCGGGGGCTCATCACCCAGGAGCAGATGTTAAACTGCCTGCGGCAGCTCAATGACCTGCTGGCCCTCATCGACCGGGACAAATTCGAAAAGTTCCAGGCCTGCCTGGACGAAAAAGGGCTGTAGACTTTTTCTGACTTTTTTTGTATACTTTACGTAGTTTTCAGACTTTGGGATCGTGAGCGATATGACGCAGAGCACGGAGGGGGAAAATCGAAAGCCGGCACAGGGACGGAAGGCCAAACGGCGGATCTATCAGTCCCTGGCACAGATCCTGCAGTTTTCCCTGTATATGCTGGTTCCCATCTGCGGTATGAGTGCACTGGGATATTTTCTGGACCGGCATTTCGGAACCTCCTGGATCTTCATCGTCTGCTTTTTTGTCGGCGCCATCGCGGGGTTTCAGAATGTGTACCGCTTCGCCATGGAGATCATGCGGGGCGGGAGGAAAGGCCCCGAAAAGCCCGAAGATCCGGCAGATGAAAGAGAGAAAAGATGACGGCCCTGACGGAGTACCTGAAGAAGCGAAACCGAACGCTCCTGGAACTGCAGACAGGGATCATCGCCTTAAACCTGCTGTTCTGGCTCGTGGGAACCCTGGTGCTGTGCTTTGTGCAGGGGTCCCGGGCGGTATTCGGCGGGAGCGTCCTTCTGGGCTGTGTGACAGCCCTGATCTCCGCACTGGATATGTACCGGACCCTGGACCGCTCTCTGGACTACGGGGAGAAGGCCGCCAGACGGGGGATCTATCTTGGATACCTGAAAAGATATGCCGTTCTGGGGGTCATCCTGGCCATCACCTGCGTTACCGATCTGCTGCATCCGATCTTTTTTTTCGTGGCCTACATGATGCTGAAACTGGCCGCCTACCTGCAGCCCTTCACGCATCGGATCTATAACCGGATCTTTCACGAGACGGACCCGGTCCCCATGTCCCTGGAGGAGCTGGAGGCGCTGGAAGCGCTACAGCACTCTGAAGACAAGGCGCCGGGATCAGCCGTGACGGAAGTACCTGTGACAGAAAACATGACAACAGAGGAAAGGGGGAAAAAGGAATGACCTACGGACTGCTGCTCTCCGCGGACAGTGTCGACTTCATGGTCCACGGTATCTTCAGCTATTCCTTTTTCGGACACGAGGTCTGGATCACCACCACCCATGTGAGCATCCTGATGGTGATGCTGATCCTGACCGTTTTTGCCATCATCGCCGGGAAGAAATTCAAGGCGGCGACGGAAACCGGGGAGATGGTGCCCGGACCGTTCCAGAACGCGGTGGAGCTTCTTCTGGAGTTTCTCTCCAACACCGTCACCGGCGCCATGGGCAAGGGAGCACCGAAGTTCAACAACTATATCTCCACGCTCTTTCTGTTTATCCTGCTCAGCAATATCTCCGGACTGCTGGGGCTCAGACCCCCCACAGCGGACTATGGCGTCACGTTTCCGCTGGCGCTCATCACCTTTGCCATCATCCACTACAGTGAGATCCGCTTCAGCAAGCCGCTGGATCTGTGGAAGGACAAGTGCTCGCCCCTTCCGCCCTGGCTTCCCATCTGGCTGCCCATCAATCTGATCTCCGATCTCGCCGTGCCGGTGTCCCTTTCCCTGCGTCTGTTCGCAAACGTTCTGTCCGGAACGGTGATGATGGCTCTGATCTACGGGCTGCTGCGCTGGATCGCCATCGGCTGGCCCGCCGCACTCCATGTGTACTTCGATCTGTTCTCGGGTGCGATCCAGACCTACGTCTTCTGCATGCTGACCATGACCTACATTTCCAGTGCAAGAGGCGACGCAAACTGATCCTGACGGCGGATCTTCCGCCGTGGAGATACAAAGGCTTTTCAATTCCAAAAAGGCAAAAAAGGATGGAGGAACAAAGTTATGGAATTTAATCAGGCATTTATCTACGGTTGCTCGGCCATCGGCGCGGGACTTGCAGTGATCGCAGGTATCGGTCCCGGAGTCGGACAGGGAATCGCAGCTGGACACGGCGCAGCAGCCGTGGGCCGCAATCCCGGCGCAAGAGGCGAGATCATGTCCACCATGCTTTTGGGACAGGCTGTCGCAGAGACCACCGGTCTGTACGGACTTCTTGTCGCAATGCTTCTGATGTTCGTGAAGCCCTTCAAGGGATAACGTAAGGAGGAGAAAGCATGTTGCTTTTGACAGCAGAGGGAATGGAACCCCGTCTGTTCGGACTGGACTTTCAGCTTCTCGCAGACTCCTGCCTGATGATCGTCGCGATCTTTGTGCTCTTTTTCGTGATGAGCTATTTCCTCTTCGAGCCCGCAAAGAAATTCCTGAAGGCCCGCCAGGACCGGATCCGTGAGGAACTGGACGGTGCGGCGAAAAGCCTGAAGGAAGCGGAGGAGTTAAAGAGCCTCTATGAGGCCAAGCTCCGGGATGTGGACAAGGAAGCGGAGGAGATCCTGCGGGATGCCCATGCCCGTGCCCTGCAGAGCGAGCGGGAAGTGGTGGAGGAGGCGAAGGCCGAAGCGGCCCGGATCCGTCAGCACGCCCACAACGAGGCAGAGCTGGAGAAGCAGAAGGTGGCCGATGAGGTCAAGAAGGAGATGGTCGTCCTCGCATCCATGATCGCGGGAAAGGTCGTATCCGCATCCATCGACCCCACTGTCCAGGACAGACTGGTAGATGAGGCACTGAAAGAAATAGGGACAAGCACATGGCAAAGCTAATTTCGGGGACCTACGGGGAGGCCCTGTATGAGGTCGCCCGGGAGGGAAATCAAACAGCACAGCTGCTGGGCGAGATCCGGGAGCTCCGAAAGATCCTGGAGGAGAATCCGGACTTCACAAAGCTGATGCTGCACCCCTCTGTCTCCAAACCCGAAAAACTGGAGATCGCGGAGAAGGTCTTCCGCGGCAGAATGTCCGACGAGCTGGTGGGCTTCGTGATGACCGTCGTGGACAAGGAACGGTTTTCGGAGCTGGAGGACATCTTTGACTATTACATCGCAAAGGTCAAGGAGGAGCAGGGGATCGGCGTCGCATATGTGACCACGCCCGAGCGCATCGATGTGGTGACGCAGAAGGAAGTGGAGCGCAAGCTCTTAGAGACCACCTCCTACCGGGAGATGGAGATGCACTTCCAGACGGACCCCTCCATCATCGGCGGGATCGTCATCCGCATCGGCGACCGCGTTGCGGACGCAAGTGTGCGCACCAGGATCAATGATCTGACCAGACAGTTGTTAGACATCCAGCTGGGATAACGCTGCCCATGCAGGAAATTTGAAGAAAGGCGCTACCAGATTATGAATTTGAAACCGGAAGAGATCAGTTCAGTAATTAAGGAGCAGATTAAGCGGTATGCGTCTACCCTTGAGGTGGCCGACGTCGGAACGGTCATCCAGGTGGCGGACGGAATCGCCAGAGTACACGGCCTGGAGAATGCCATGCAGGGCGAGCTGCTGGAGTTCCCCGGCGAGGTGTACGGCATGGTCTTAAACCTCGAGGAGGACAACGTCGGTGTCGTGCTTCTCGGAAGCTCCCACAATATCAACGAGGGCGATCTGGTCAAGACCACCGGCAGAGTGGTCGAGGTTCCCGTGGGTGACGCACTGATGGGAAGAGTCGTGAACTCCCTGGGCCAGCCCGTGGATGGCAAAGGTCCCGTCCAGACCAGCAAATATCGCCGGATCGAGAGAGTCGCCAGCGGCGTCATCACCCGGAAGAGCGTGGATACCCCGCTGCAGACCGGGATCAAGGCCATCGACTCCATGATCCCCATCGGAAGAGGTCAGCGTGAGCTGATCATCGGCGACCGTCAGACCGGAAAGACGGCCATCGCCATCGATACCATCATCAACCAGAAGGGGCAGAACGTAAAGTGCATTTACGTCGCCATCGGTCAGAAGGCTTCCACGGTGGCCAATATCGTGAAGACTCTGGAAGAGTACGGCGCCATGGCCTATACCACCGTCGTCGTCTCCACCGCCAGCGACCTGGCGCCCCTGCAGTATATCGCTCCCTACGCCGGCTGTGCCATCGGTGAGGAGTGGATGGAGAACGGGGAGGACGTGCTGGTCATCTACGATGACCTGAGCAAGCACGCCGTGGCATACCGCACACTCTCCCTGCTCCTGAGACGTCCGCCCGGGCGTGAAGCATATCCCGGAGACGTGTTCTACCTGCACTCAAGACTCCTTGAGAGAGCGGCCCGCATGAGCGAGGAGTACGGCGGAGGATCCCTCACCGCACTGCCCATCATCGAGACCCAGGCAGGGGACGTTTCCGCATATATCCCCACCAATGTCATCTCCATCACGGACGGCCAGATCTACCTGGAGACCGAGGCGTTCAACTCCGGTTTCCGTCCCGCCATCAATGCGGGTCTGTCGGTCTCCCGTGTGGGAGGCGCCGCCCAGATCAAGGCCATGAAAAAGATCGCTGCGCCCATCCGTACCGAGCTGGCGCAGTACAGAGAGCTGGCTTCCTTCGCACAGTTCGGCTCCGAGCTGGACGATGATACCAAGGAGAAGCTGGCACAGGGCGAGCGGATCCGTGAGGTATTAAAGCAGCCGCAGTATGCTCCCATGCCGGTGCAGTATCAGGTCATCATCATCTATGTGGTGACGAGAAAGCACCTGCTGGATGTTCCCGTGGAGAGCATCGGACGGTTTGAGAAGGAATTCTTTGACTTCCTGGACAACAAGTATCCTGAGATCCCCTCCGGGATCGCAAAGGACAAGGTCCTTTCGGAAGAGGCGGAGGAAACGCTGAAGAAGGCCATTGCAGAGTTCAAGGAGCAGTTTGAAGGCTGATCAGGAAGGCTGATAGATAGGAGGAACACCGGATATGGCATCGATGCGTGACATCAAACGCCGCCGTTCCAGTATTCAGGGGACTCAGCAGATCACCAAGGCGATGAAGCTCGTCTCCACGGTGAAGCTGCAGAGAGCGCGTGCGAGCGCGGAAAAGGTCAAGGTGTATTTCGATACCATGTACCGCACCGTGAACAGTATCCTGTCACGGGTGGGGCATGTGGATCACAGATACCTGCAGGGCACCGGCAGCGACCGGACAGCGGTGGTGGTCATCACTTCCAACAGAGGTCTGGCCGGCGGATACAATTCCAACGTGGTCAGGCTGCTGACCCAGAATCCGCAGATGGACAAGGAAAAACTCGATATCTATGCCATCGGGAGCAAGGGAAGCGAAGCGCTGGCCCGTCACGGCTACCACATCGTCAGCGAACTCCCGGATGTGATCGAGGCCCCGACATACAAGGATGCGAGCCTGCTGACGGAAGAGCTGCTGGACTCCTTTGCAAAGGGCGAGATCGGAGAGATCTACCTGGCGTACACCTTCTTTAAGAACACGGTGGTACACGAGCCCAGGCTGATGAAGCTCCTTCCCGTGGAGCCTGCGGAGACGGAGGAATCCCAGTCCCAGACCCTGATGAATTTCGAGCCCCAGGACGTGGAGGCGCTGGACCTTCTGATCCCCAAGTACATCGCAAGCCTGATCTACGGAGCGCTGACCGAGGCTGTCGCCAGTGAGAACGGCGCGAGAATGCAGGCCATGGACAACGCTACCAGCAACGCCGAGGAGATGATCGATCATCTGTCCCTGATGTACAACAGAGCGCGTCAGGGCTCCATCACCCAGGAGCTTACGGAGATCATCGCCGGAGCCGAGGCGATCAGCTAACAGACACGAAGAAAGGAAAAGAAAAGATCATGGCAGAGAACAAAGGCAAGATTACCCAGATCATCGGAGCCGTGCTTGACATCCGCTATGAGACCGGGCAGCTTCCCGAGATCAACGAGGCCATCCGGGTCCCGTTAAAGGACGGAGGAGAGTTGGTGGTGGAGGTATCCCAGCACCTGGGAGACGACACCGTCAGATGCATCGCAATGGGTCCCACCGACGGACTGGTGAGAGGGATGGAAGCCATCGCCACCGGAGCGCCCATCTCCGTTCCCGTAGGAGAGAACACATTGGGAAGGATCTTCAATGTGCTGGGACAGCCCATCGATAACAAACCCGCTCCGACGGGTGTCACCTACGAGCCCATCCACAGACCTGCACCCTCCTTTGAGGAGCAGT
>JAEEGL013569568.1_pt1 | contig 14751 bp, 16 predicted proteins | sample 9134231 | NCBI WGS metagenome assembly JAEEGL01 (sample SAMN16246548, study PRJNA631951) | gut metagenome | biome: gut microbiome; feature: rumen; material: fiber-attached | host: Bos | place: Iran: Karaj | collected 2018-10 | reverse complement strand
TCGGGATTTACACTTTCTATTAACGTGATAGCACGACTTAATGCAATCCTATCCTGAGCGCAAATCCTGGATACATAATCCTCTACTGATAAGTCGCTTTTTTTGTGTTTTTGTAAGTATGGACTAACTTGTGAAGGTTGCTCAATCCCTTCCTGCACATTTAAAGCAGAATCAAATGGACAATTATCTACCATGATTGTGAACAGCTTACGGAGTTAGCAGCAATGACTTCATCGTCAATTTCAACAGTTTGATTGTTTTCTAAACTCTTACAGGAGGAAACATCGTCACTGTCCCAACTCTCGGAAGCAATCACTCGCGCATTTTCATCATAGTACTTACATTCACAATCACTATGTTCGCAGGCTATAAATCCTCCGATACCCATAATTGCCAATAATAGAAATAGTAATTTTTTCATGATTGTATTTTTTTATGAAGTGGCAGAATTTTAGAAATTTCAACGTGCAAAGGTACTATTTTTTATGATTATGAAGCACAGATACTAAATATGGATTCTCTTTTTATAACTATTTTTGTGTCAATTTAGTATGTTAAGATGAACAATAAGCCTAAGGCAATTTTATTTTTTGCCCGATTTGTAAAATGGAAGTTTCCTTAAGGTGATTGAGTTGGCAAAGTTTGTCAACGGTAGTGTGGTATTTTTTTGCAATGGCATAAAGTGTATCTCCTTGTTTTACTTTATGATAGGTTGCATTATTAGTGGGGGCACCTGCCGTCGCATTGGATGAACTTTCGCTTATTTGAGAACCTCTTTGGGCATCAATCACCTCAAACTTATTGGCGCTGCGATCAATGTTTTTATAGGCTTGGTTCAATTTCTCGTTTGTAAGGGAGAATTCCCTGTTTACAGGACGATTGGTGTCGGTGAGCGAATGTTTGAATAACCAGTCATAGGTCAGGTCGATGTAGAACATTTTGGCAAGATCGCTATGGTTGATGCCGGGCATTCGGTTGAAGAGCAGGCGGGAAGTATCGCCGCAGGCAATCATCGCATTGACAATTTTCTGTGATTCGCTGATGCCGACAGCGCGGTCGGCAGTGCCATGTACAATCCAGAGAGGCAATTGCGTAAGTCCGCAGTATTCTTTGATGTTTGCGCCACCGCAGAAGGCCATCGCCGCCGCAATCCTGTCAGGATATTTCGCCGCCATACTGAAAGTGCCATACCCGCCTAAACTCATGCCAATGACGTACATTCTATTGTAATCAGTGTTGTAATGTTCTTGAGTCCAATCTATTACATTCATAATCTTATCGGGATTCCATGGGCCACCAGGGTTCTGGGGAGCTAAAACCACAGCATTGATTTTGCGCCCCATGGCAATGGCATCTAATGTTCCATAACGCCGTACCCGATTGAGATCGTGTCCGCACAAACTGTGCCCATGCAAAAAAACAACCAGTGGCAAAGCGTTTTGGCTACTATCGTAATTTTCGGGGGTGTAAACCCAAAAATTGTAGCCGTTGGGAACGGTGTCGCGATAGGCAATCATCTTGGATTGAGAGAAAGTTATATTTGTTAGCAGCAGCAGAAAAGTCGATAATAGAGCGGTTCTTTTCATTATCTTTTTATTATTTCTTTGAAAATAAATTACTTGAAAATATTAAATCAGTTTGCAAATTTACAAAAAAAAGTCAGTGCCAAGGGTCTCTCTTTTTTAGAAAAAACGTATCTTTGCCCCCTAATTGAAAAAATATGTTAGAATATAATACTTCACGCAACAAACTTGTTATCAGAGAGTACGGGAGAAACATTCAAAAAATGATTGAGGAAGCAGTGAAAATTGAAGATCCTGTCAAACGCAATGAAACAGCTAAAGCGATTGTTAAAACAATGTCTCTTATAAATCCCTCTGTATCAACTTCTAATGCCAATGGAAATCATTCTGATCTAAAAAAACAACGCGAATCCCTCGACTATTGGCAAAAGTTGTGGGATCATCTTTTTATTATTTCCGACTATCAGTTGGAGGTGGATTCCCCTTTTGAAAAACCTATCCGTCCCGACGACCAAGAAAAAATCGTGGCCCCCGTTGTCCATCAAAAGGATAAGATTAATGTGAGAACGTACGGTCGGAATTTGGAAAAAATTATTGAAACTGTTTCCAATTATCCTGATTGCCCTGAAAAAGAGCAGTTGGCCATCGATATTGCCAACCAAATGAAAAAATTATACTTGACGTGGAATGCCGATACGGTTGAAGATCCTCTGATTATTCAACAGTTATCTGATTTGTCGAACGGCAAATTATCGTTGCCATTGGATTATAAGCTGATGTCGGTAACGGATGTGCCGCAGGTTAGTACAGCAACGGGAGGAAAGTCAAAGAAGAAAAAAAAGAAGAAAAAACGTAAAACAACTTCGGACACTTTATGAATATAGTTGAAGTACAACACGTTACTAAAAATTTTTCCAACCATATAGCTTTAAAGGATTTGTCGTTGACGATTCCGAGGGGTTCTATTTTCGGTTTGTTAGGTCCTAATGGCGCAGGAAAAACAACCTTGATTCGGATGCTGAACCAAATCACGGTTCCAGATAGCGGAGTTATTTTGTATCAGGGACGGCCTTTGCAGCGTGAAGACATTGAAACAGTGGGTTATCTGCCAGAGGAGAGAGGCTTGTATAAGAAAATGAAAATCTCTGATCAGGTTATCTATCTCGCTCGTTTAAAAGGACTCCCGATGGATGTGGCTACGAAGCGTCTGCAATTTTGGTTTAAAAAATTTGGCATCGAATCGTGGTGGAATCGAAAAGTTACAGACCTCTCCAAAGGAATGCAACAAAAAATACAGTTCATTGTAACCATTGTTCACCAGCCCAATCTGCTTATCTTCGATGAGCCTTTTTCGGGTTTTGATCCTATCAATGCGGAACTGCTGAAAAATGAGATTATAGAACTGCGCAACAACGGCGCCACCATCGTGCTTTCTACGCATAACATGAACTCTGTAGAAGAAATTTGTGATCAGATAGTGCTGCTGAACAATGGGGAAAAAGTTTTAGAGGGGAATCTGAACGAAATAAAAAAACAATTCAGAACCCATTGTTATGAAATCAAGGTTGCCAATGCTTTGGATGTACCATTTCCTGATACTTTCCATGTTTTAAGTCAATATAGTGAAAATCAGGATGTTATATATAAAATAAAAATGGATCCATCGGAGAATCCCAACCAATTATTAGCGTGGTTTGTATCAAAAACGTCAATAATTGATTATCATGAAGTGATTCCCAGCATGAATGATATTTTTATTGAAACAATTACTGCACAAAACGTTAATAGAAAGTAAAACGTATGAGCAAAGTCCCATTGATAATTGCTCGCGAATATCTGGCGCGCACCAAGAAGAAATCATTTATCATTACCACTATATTAATGCCTATTCTAATGGCATTGTTGGTGATATTGCCCGTTTATATTTCCTATAAATCTGAGCGGGAAGTAACCATTTTTGTTTATGATGAAAGCGATTCGTATCTGAATAAATTCCAGAATACCGACAAGATGAAATTTGTTTATCCAAGTGGTGATTTGGCGTTATTACAGAAACAATGTATTGATGGACAGTGTGATGTGGTTTTGCAAATATTAGGGGGCTCCCAGTCCAACTTGGGTAATTTGTATTTCTATCATGAGCCGCCCATTTCATTGCAAGGCAATATAGAAGAGCAGATGGACCACATTATTTTTGACAAAACGCTGATAGATACGTTTCACATAGACTTACGCAAGTACAATACCATTAAGCAACATTCCAAGAGTTCTTTGGTTTCGTTGCAAATAGATGAAAATGGCAAGGCGGAATTGAGTACGATGCAGTTGAACAGGGTGGTGGGCATCATATGCGGTTTTTTGATCTACTTTTTTGTCTATTTATATGCCAATCAGGTGCTTCAGAGCACGATGGAAGAAAAAACAAATCGCATTGCGGAGATTATCATCTCATCCGTAAAGCCGATTCAGTTTATGATGGGAAAAATAATTGGAATCGCATTGGTGGGGATTACCCAGTTTCTTATTCAAATAGTGGCTGTGGTGCTTATTTTGTTTGCCGTACAGATGGTAACGCCTGCGTTTTTCTCAGAAAACACACTTTCACAATCCGAACTCATTGCCACTTCGCCTGAGATGGCTTTGGCGGACAGTGGGGATGCTATTTTCCAGAATGGGGATCTGATGAATAGCATTTCAGCATACTATTCTTTCCCTTTTTCAACCATCATCATCTGTTTTTTCTTCTATTTTCTTTTTGGTTATTTGATGTATGCGGCGTTGTTTGCAGGCGTAGGGTCGGCTACCGACACGGAAACGGATTCACAGCAGCTGATATTGCCAATCAGCATTCCGCTGTTGTTATCGTTGATTGTTGTATTATCTACAACGAATATGCAGAGTGAGTGGGTGCGTTGGCTATCCATCATTCCGTTTACTTCACCCGTGGCAATGATGTTTCGTCTCCCGTCGGGAGTGCCGGTGTGGGAACTTACGGTATCCATGGTATTGTTGCTTGTGTTCTGGATACTCTCCCTCTGGTTTTCCGCCAAAGTGTATCGCACAGGAATCCTGATGTATGGGAAAAAGACTACTTGGAAAGAGTTGTGGAAATGGTTTAAGACCAATTAATCAGGGGCGATCCGGAATGATGGTCGTGATCCCGTTGGGATAGTCCCCATATAGTAAAGATTTAAGGTATTCATAATCAGCAGGATTCTTTACAAAATCCAATTTGTGGGTATCCACAATAAGCACTGGAATATTTTTCAAATGCTGCAGATAGTTCATATAAGCACTTTGAATATTTTGCAAATAATCTGCGGAAATGTCTTTCTCGTACTCCCTGCCGCGCGAAGCGATGTTGTGCAGCAACTGGTCAATATTATTGTGAAGATAAATAATCAGTTCAGGTTTGGGAAGATAGGTGGAAATAATGTCGTAAATCTTAAGGTAAAGATTATACTCGTCGCTTTGTAAATTATTGCGGGAAAAGATGTTGCATTTATCTATGAAATAATCCGAAATAACCAAGTCGGTGAAAAGATCGCGCTGGGCCAACAATGTTTTGAGTTGTTGGTAACGATCTGTCAGGAAGGTCATTTCAAGGGGAAAAGCGTAATGTTCAGGGTCTTTGTAGAACTTGGCTAAGAAGGGATTGTCAACAAAGCGTTCCAGGACGAGTTGGGCATTGAATTCTGCTGCCAGTTTTTCGGTAAGCGTGGTTTTACCCGCTCCAATACAACCTTCAATCGTAATATAGTTATATTTCATTTCCACGCTGTGTGATACTATTAGCCAATTGTTTAAAAGTTTTTGTATAAGGAGGAACAACCTGATCTTCAAATAGTTCAGCAAGCAGTTTTAGAATAAACAGTCGTTGGGTTAGCAGTGGGTGGGGAATAGTGAGGGCAGAGCTGTTGCGTATTTCATCTTCAAAAAGGAGGATGTCAATATCAATGGTTCTGTCATGATAGATGGGATTCCCCTGTTCGTCGTGTCCCGATTTTTCTGCCCGCCCCAATTCTCTTTCAATACCTTGCGTGATTTCCAGCACCTCTTCTGGAGTGTGGTTGGTCTCTACTATCAGAACCTGATTTAGAAAAGGGGATGAGTCGAATCCCCATGATTCAGTTTCGGTTATGGATGACTTTTCAATGACTTTCCCTACTTTGCAATTGATTAATTCTGTGGCTTTTAACAAAAAAAAATCACGTTCTAACAAATTGCTGCCCAGTGATAAAACAACCTTCTTCATTTCTGTTGCAAAACTACAATTTTTTATGATTTACTTTTATATGCCCCACCATAAAATCTTTTGTTTTTTTGTAAATAGCTCTATTATAGAGAGTAAAGTTATTGACACAATGTTAATAACTTTATTTCTTTTAAACTGCATCAAAAGATAAGAAAAAATGTGTTATCTTTGCCTCCGTTTAAGGAATGTTGGTTCTTTTTCTAATTATTTGTTTGATAAATCATTAAAGTAAAAAAATAAAACATATTGATTATGAAAAAATTAATTTCTGTAGAAGAGGCTGTGGCAAAAATTAAGGACGGAATGACCATTATGGTTGGCGGTTTTTTATCTGCCGGTTCTGCAAATAAGATTTTGGCCGATCTTGACAAAAGCAATGTGAAAGATTTAACCATCATTTGTAATGATGCAGCATACGTTGATAAAGGGGACGGCATGTTGATTTCTGCCAAAAAGGTTAAAAAACTGATCGCTTCCCATATTGGTACCAATCCTTCTGCTATTGAGCAATTCCATAATAAAGAGATGGAGATTCAGTTTGTGCCACAAGGCACTTTGGCAGAGTGTATTAGAGCTGCCGGCGCCGGTTTGGGTGGTGTGTTAACACCTACCGGTATCGGAACCATTATGGAAGAAGGAAAAGAAAAGATTACGGTTGATGGCAAAGAGTATCTCTTGGAGAAACCTATTCATGCAGATGTGGCTTTGTTGGGTGCCAATATTGCGGATGAAAATGGAAACCTGATCTACAAAGGAACTACTCAAAACTTCAATCCGATGATGGCAACTGCTGCTGATCTGGTTATTGCAGAAGTTCAGAAGATTGTGAAAACAGGGGAGATTCCAATGGAACAAGTTCATACGCCAGCTTTGTTCGTTGATTATATGGTGCAAGCCTAATTCTTTGATAAATAGTAAAATATCTCATGAGGAAACGAATTACCTCATGAGATATTTCTTTTAAAGCATTGGCCATAAAAGAGGAAATGGACTATTTTCATGGTTCTCTTTTTTTCATGATGGCGTTGGAAAATAAGGAAGAGGAATAAATGGTTGTTGTATAAATAACTAAAAATCAATAAAATGTATCAGAAATTATCTCATTTGAAAAATTGTTTTTTTTTGATTGCTGGTCCGTGTGTGGTGGAAAATGAAGAGATCACTTTTCAAATTGCGGAAGAGCTGGTAAGGATAACGAATGATTTGCAAATCCCGTTTCTTTTCAAAGCTTCCTATCGGAAAGCGAACCGTTCTTCGTTGAACTCTTTTACAGGAATTGGGGATGAGGCGGCGTTGCAAGTCCTGTCTCGGGTAAAACAACAATTACAAGTGCCGATAGTTACTGATATTCACATGGAAGAAGAGGCGGAGATGGCGGCAGAAGTTGCCGATGTGATTCAAATACCAGCCTTTATGTGTCGTCAAACTTCTTTGCTGCTGGCTGCAGCCAAAACAGGAAAAATTGTCAATGTGAAAAAAGGACAATTCATGTCGCCCGAAGCGATGCGTTTTGTGGTGGAAAAAGTGCGTTCGGCAGGCAATAACCAAGTGATGCTTACAGAGCGCGGCTCCACGTTCGGCTATCAGGATTTGGTGGTCGATTTCAGAGGGGTTAAGGCAATGCAAGCGAATCATTGTCCTGTTGTGTTGGACTGCACTCATTCATTGCAACAGCCCAACCAGCCGGCAGGGGTTACCGGAGGCCACCCTGAACTTATTGAAACGATTGCCAAGGCAGGGGTCGCTGTCGGTTTCGACGGTCTGTTTATGGAAACGCATCCCAACCCGCAGGAAGCTCTTTCCGACGGAGCCAATATGCTCCCTCTGAAAGAAATGCGTCCGCTGTTGGGGAAGTTGATAAGACTAAAAAAAGCACTCGTCGAATCAGAGTGAATGAAAAAATAAAAAATATTTGACAGGGTGCTGTGCGATTGAAAAAATAGTGTATTTTTGCACCCGCATTTCTGAAAAAGAAAAGCAGGTCCCTTAGCTCAGTTGGTTAGAGCATCTGACTCATAATCAGAGGGTCCAAGGTTCGAGCCCTTGAGGGACCACAAAAGCGAGGAGGATGACTGAAAATAGTCATCCTCTTTTTATTTATGTAGGGCAAGAATCCCGGTACTGTTTTTTTCTTGTTTTTTTGCAAATAAAAATGGCTATTCTTTTGCCAAACAAGAAAATAGCCATTTACTATGGAAAAATTCTGGATATTATAGTTGCTTCAATTTTTGTACAACATATTCTCTATCCGCCTGATAAGTTACCCCAAACCATTGCGCATCACTTTTTAGGATGTCAATTTTGGCGGCACCGCTTGTCAGGAAATAGTTGATGACGGTAGGTATTTGAAATTCCGATTTGGGATTATCATTGTTGTTGCGCAGGAAATCAACGAACATGGCATCTAACTTTTGAAAGAAAAGAGGCGTAAATCCCCAAAAGTTCATAGAAACGGGCGTACTCCCATCCAAAACAGTCTCCTCTCCAATTTCAGGAATGTTTTTGATGGTTTGTCCAACTCTTTGAATTTTAGTCATTTCTGTAATATTTACCAATTCGTTGTTTTCATTGGCTGTACATACTCCTCGAGAAACGGTCCCGTTTTCAGAAAGCGTGTTTTCCAACCGGTAGCCTATCATGGAAAAATGGGGTTGGTTTTCTTTTTGTGGCGTTTGCAGAAAATGGGACATCACGTTGAATGCATCTTTGCCATAAAAATCATCCGCATTGATAACGGCGAAAGGTTCGCGTACAGCTTCTTTTGCCACTAAAATAGCGTGGGCAGTCCCGTATGGTTTCACCCTTTCCGGATTGACTGAAAAGCCTTCCGGGAGTGCGTTTAATTCTTGAAAAACGTAATCCACCGCCACTTTATGGATATATTTGGAAAGGATATGGGTTTTAAAATCCTCTTCCATGCTTTTTCTGATCACGAAAACCACTTTGCCAAAGCCGGCTTGGATAGCAAAGTCAACAGAGTAATCCATAATGGTTTCCCCGTGAGGTCCTAATTGGTCAAGTTGTTTCAAGCCACCGTAGCGACTTCCCATGCCGGCGGCTAAAATAAGAAGGGTAGGTTTCATAAATTATTCTTTTATTAGTTCAACGGAACCATTTTGACTTATCAGGTATAATTTACCCGATTGGGTAATGCCTAATTGCTGATCACCATAGATAACATAGCCAACGGTGTCTTCAATATGAAATTCAAGGGTGGACTTGGACAACATACTTTGTTGTTGGAAATAGTAAATAGTGTCTTTTTTCAAATCAGTAACATAGCTTTTGGCATGAATGCCGTACATATCATTATCAGCATATTGGATGAAATTCATTCTGATGCTGTCCATCAATCCATCTTCCAGACTGCTTTGGGTGATATAGAAAGTGTTATTTTCCAGATATTGGGCAATTCCCTCTTCGGTCATTTCTACCGTAGCCTGGTTTTGTGATTCATCCGAAAAATGGCTTCTGATGCTTTTTTCGCATATAAAAGTACCGCAACCGGCAAGATAACCTACGAGAGCAATCCAGGAAATATGTTTGAGATACCAGATAAAGTCGATTTTTTCCATACCCATTACAGCAACGCCGGCGGCAGAACCGATGATGAGCAAGCTGCCTCCTGTCCCTGCGCAGTAAGCCATGAATTCCCAGAAATAGTGGTCCATTGGGAAAGTGTACATGCCCATAGTGGCTGCTACTAACGGCACGTTGTCAACGATGGAGGACAAAACCCCGATAATGGCACTGATAGTGTAATATTTGCCGGGTTCTTGAAGTGGGATGGTATCCAATTGATTGGCCAAGAGGGAGAGGTGCCCGATAGATTGTAGGGCATTAACAGCCAGTAAAATACCAAGGAAGAATAGAATGCTGGGCATATCTATTCTGGAGATAACAGAGCTGATAGCATATTTGGCTTTCACATCTTCTTCATCGTGGCGGTGCACAATTTCAGAAAGAATCCAAAGAATGCTCAACCCGCCCAACATTCCGATATAGGGAGGAAGGTGTGTTAATGTTTTGAAAACAGGGACACATACCAAGGCACCTACACCGATAATTAAGAAGAGTGTGCTTTGCCAAGGAGCGGTTTCAAAAGATGCTTCTAATTGGACTTCTTCATTTTCAGGTCTTTCAATTTCTCCTTTCAAAATGAAGGAGAGAATGATGAGCGGCACGATGAGGGAAACGGCACTGGAAAGGAAGGTCATTTCAATGATGTTGAGAGAGGACACTTTTCCGGCAATCCATAACATAATGGTGGTAACATCACCGATGGGCGACCATGCGCCGCCGGCGTTGGCAGCCACAATCACCATGCTCGCATAAAACCAGCGGTCTTTCTTGTCTCCAATCAATTTGCGCAATAATGCCACCATCACAATAGAGGTTGTCAGATTATCCAAAACTGCTGACATGAAAAAGGTTAGGATAGATAAAATCCATAATAATTTAACTTTTTTGGTGGTCTTGATTCTATCGGTGATAATTTTAAACCCACCTTGATTATCAACGAGTTCTACAATGGTCATGGCACCCATTAGGAAGAATAAGATTTCAGCGATTTCCCCTAACGCATGAAGTAATTGAGAATGTACCAACCAGTCGGTAAAGTTGCTTCACGGATGATTCATGGTATAGTCACGGAACGCCTCAGAATTAACCAAAATGTCGGAGCCACCAATGATGGCACACGTCCATAAAAACACACCTAATAGCAGTGCTGTGGCCGTCTTGTTGATTTTTAAAGGGTGTTCAAGGGCTATAATTACATAACCTATGATGAACGCAATAATCATGAAAATAAACATAACGTTATGATTTTATGAATTGTTAATAATAATTTCTAATTGCTTTTTTACTAGTTCCATCAGCCACATAGGGGTTGAGGTGGCTCCGCAAATGCCGATGTGGTCTTCGTTTCTGATTGGGATTTCCTTAAGCTGCTCAATATTGGAAATGAAAAAAGTATGTGGATTTGTTTTTTTGCAAATATCAAAAAGGTAAAGTCCATTGGAGCTTTTTTCTCCAGAAACAAAAATGACTTTTTCGAAATGGGCGGCAAATTGTTGGATTTGTTGCGCCCGATGAATAACACTATGGCAGATTGTATGCGCATAAGAAAAGTATTCGGAACGATTTAATGCATCATACTTCTCTTGAATTTTTGCTATAACTTCCTGATACTCACTGATATTCTGTGTTGTTTGCGAATAAAGCATCGATGGACGGGAAAAGTCGATTTTATGAATATCTTGGATGGAGGAGATAACAATGCCGTGTTGAGCAGTTTGTCCCAGCAATCCCACCACCTCCGCATGACCTTCTTTGCCAAATATCAATATCTGTCCATGGTTGAATTGTTGGGATTTGTAAAACTGGTGAATTGTTTTTTGGAGATTAAGCACCACTTTGCAAGTGGCATCCACCAGTTCAATGTCGTTTTGGCGGGCTATTTGGTAGGTTTCAGGAGGCTCCCCATGGGCACGAATGAGCACTCGTGCATGATGCAGTTGTTTGAACTCTTCATGACTAATGATTTGCAGTCCCATTGCGGTGAGCCGCTGCAACTCTTCATTGTTGTGTACAATGTCCCCGAGGCAATAGAGGGCGGGTTCTTTGGCTAACCACATTTCAGCGGTTTTGATGGCATTAATAACACCACTGCAAAAACCGGAATGTTTATCAATTACTATTTTGTTATTTGTAGAATCAGACATATCAAACAATATAACAATTAAGTAAAAGCGGATTAAAACAAACTTATGGAAATTCCCACCGACATGGGGTTGATGTTAGGACCTTTGCCGCTTGCAAACACTTTGTTGAGTTGGTAGGAATAATATACGCCAATGGCTTTCCAGCCGATACGTGCATATACATCTGCACTGAACTTTGTTTTGTCGTAAAAATCCCTGTTTTTATAATTTAACGTAACATCGGTTGTCCCATCATAGTTGGGACCTTTGTACCTGTGCGCTAAACCAGACACCAAGCCGACATGAATACCCACGCTGAATTTGAATCCGCAACGATGTCTGTAGCGGATTTCAATGGGAAGATTACAATTGGTATAGACAATGCGATTGGTTTTATACTTGATGTTCTCAGGAATAATGTAGTAGGTGTTGATGCCCGTTTGATAGTCGTATTGGAGCAGACAATTGGAATATTGGGAGAAATAACTGAACCCTAATCCCAAACCAAATGATATGCTGGATTGTTGGGGTAGGGTGAAATCCCACATGGCGGTTACATTAAACCCCGGGTTGAATTTTTTGAAATTCCCTTGGGAAGGTGCCCCCATCCAAAAAGAGTGAAAAATATCAAAAGTTAATCGGTCTCTGATAATAACAGGCTTCTCTATAATATGGCGTTTGATACTATCTTTTTGATTATTTTTATGTTCTGTAGCATTTTGTGCCAGAACACAAAAAGTGGAAAGTAAAAAGACAATGGTAAAAGTTATTCTCTTCATTGGTAAAAATTAGGGCGCAAATTTACAATATTTTTTTGGAATGTTGTAAGATAAGAAATATTTATCAGTGCGAGAGTTGCAAATTATTTTAATAAAGGCAATGAGGCTCTACCATGCCCAAAATAGGAGTCCTCCGCAGATGATAATCCCTGAAATGATGAGGTCAATGAGGCAAAACCCCATGATATCTTTGGCATTGAGTTTGGCGATGGCCAAGGCAGGAATGGCCCAGAAAGGTTGTATGAGGTTAGTCCAAGCATCTCCCCATGCGATGGCAATCCCCGTCAGTCCGTGGTCAACGCCCAAATTGGCGCCGGCGGCAAACATGATGGGGGCTTGTATCGCCCAGTGCCCGCCTCCTGAGGGGACAAAGATATTGAGCACGGCGGCGCAAAGGAAAGTGAGCAGGGGATAGGTGCGTGGTGTGGAAATGGCAATGCAAGCATCGCTGATAACAGTGCCAAAGCAGATGCCCGATTCCCCAATACCTGTGATGATGCCCATAATGCCTGCGTAGAATGGGAATTGCAAGATGATGCCTGCCGCTCCCGTGGCCGCTTTGGCAAAAGCACGCACGTATGCAATGGGTGTGCCATGCAGGATAATTCCAGCAAACAAGAATATCATGATGACGGTGTTTAAATCCACCGTGCCGCCACGCAGTCCGAGTTTGATGACCAGATAGCCGATGCCGATGAGGGCGATGAGCCAGCCTAACAGCCGGCTTTGCTCCATCTTTTCTGAAGGTGTGTGCGGTTCGGGCAACGTCGTATTGCCTTCCTCTGTTAACAGATTCTGATCGACAGAAACTACCGACTCCGGCTTGGGATGCATCCACACATTCACTGCAACAATGGCTATGATGACCAATAGGACGATTATCAGATTGTAGGGACTGAATATCGTTTGGCTAACGGGAATGGGAGCTGCGAGGATGCCGTTGGTCGCTTGGGTTAATGCTTCGCCGGGGGTGGCCATGGTTAATGGGATGGAACCGGATAACCCCGCGTGCCACACCACAAATCCGCTATAGGCAGAGGCAATGAGTAGTCGGTAATCCACGCCTTGGAGCTTCCGGGCAATCTCCTTGGCAAAAATAACGCCGACAATGAGACCGAATCCCCAGTTGAGCCAGCAAGCAACAGCCGAGATGGCGGTAACGAGCGCGATGGCTCCCGTAGGGCGCTTGGGTAAGCTGGCTAAAGCACTGATCCCTTTTTTTACAATGGGCGCCGCCGCCAAAGTGGAACCGCACACCAGCACCAAGGCCATCTGCATGGCAAAAGCCAGCAATCCCCATACGCCATTGCCCCAGTGTTCCACAATCTCAACGGGTGTTTGATGACACAAAGGCATGGCAATACACGCTGCCACAATGGTCAGTATGATGGCAAAAATAAAAGGCTCTGGCAGGTAGCGTTGCACCAAACGGACACAAAATCGGATGATATGCTGAAACATTATTTGTAATTAATTATAAATAAAGTAGTTGTATTTTATTACAATGCGAGGGCAAAGGTAAGAAAATATATGATTGCATATAGCTATGACCATGTCCATTATATATTTGCAAGCAGGTTTGTTGCTTGGGCAATGACAAAACGGTAGGGGAGAAGGGCATCTTCTCCGGCATAGTCCACCCCGATGCGTGGTGTATTGGTGATGGCCTTTTCAGGAATCACGAGTTGGCGGTCTTCTACCCATATAGTAGGGGAAGAGATCGATAATCCGTTATGTGATTTGTTGATGCCCAATGCCTTGGCTACTTTACCGGGACCATCAGTAAGGTTGGCGTTTAGTTTGGCTTTTCCCGTCCTGCATAGCATGAGTTCCCCGCCATGTGTGGGAAAGATTCCACGGATGAGGATAGCATCGGGAATATCTTTCCGGTTTGTAACGAAATTGAGCATATAGTGAATGCCGTAGCATTGGTAAACGTAAATTACACCTCCTTCATGGTACATCATCTCGTTGCGGAGGGTGCGCCGGCCATGGTATGCGTGTGATGCTTTGTCATCGGTGCCTTTATAGGCTTCTGTCTCTGTGATGATTCCGCCGGCAATTTGTCCGTCAATGGTGGTGAATAAATACTTCCCGAGGAGGTCTTTGGCTATAAAGACAACATCATTTTGTAGGAAATAGTTTGAAGGAAGATTCATGTTGGTATAAAAGCAAAGACGGAGCATGCTCCGTCTTTGCTTCCAGATAAGGGTATATTGTTATTCGTTTTCTTGTGCCATGTGGTTGATGAGTTCGAGTACCTTGTTTGAATAGCCCCATTCATTATCATACCATGAAATGAGTTTTACAAAATGCTCGTTCAGCATGATTCCGGCGTTGGCATCAAAAATGGAAGTTCTTTTATCCCCTACAAAATCAGAAGATACGACCATCTCTTCTGTATAACCCAAAACACCTTTGAGTTCATTTTCAGAAGCGCGTTTCATGGCCGCCTTGATTTCATCGTAAGTGGTTGCTTTTTCCAACCG
>JAEEGL012127378.1_pt1 | contig 14751 bp, 12 predicted proteins | sample 9134231 | NCBI WGS metagenome assembly JAEEGL01 (sample SAMN16246548, study PRJNA631951) | gut metagenome | biome: gut microbiome; feature: rumen; material: fiber-attached | host: Bos | place: Iran: Karaj | collected 2018-10 | reverse complement strand
CATGAAAAAGGTAAGTCACGAATTCCACATCACCAAGGATGCTGGACTTTTTATTTCAATCAATTGAAAAAGGACATCCACTTGGATGTCCTCACTTTAGAGCGATAGACGGGGCTCGAACCCGCGGTCTCCACCTTGGCAAGGTGGCGCTTTACCAACTAAGCTACTATCGCATATATGTAAAGTCGCTTTCGCGACAGCAAAATAAAATATACACTAGTGGTTTTAGTTTGTCAACAACATTTTTGAAATATTTTTTAAAAATGTTATGTTTTTGTAATTTTGCGCATAAATATATTCTTTATTGAAATAACAAGTGCTAAAATTATTCTGAAGGATTGTAACTTTAAATGCATGCAGTACAGTGATTCTATATGGTATAAAGTTATGACAAGTATCTATAATAATTCATATGAAACATTTCTTGTTAATAACCGGATCAGGATCAACAAGTATCTTAATCTGGCTCTTTGGCTTTGTGCCTTGACGGGGCCAGCCATCGCTATAGGCATTTTTTTCCGTGCCTTTAAGGATGTTACCTATTCTACCTGTGCAACACTTTCTGCACTCACTATCCTTGTAGCTCTCATTCACTGGATCATAATCAATCGCTTCTCAGAATCAGTAATTGGTAGTGTATATGTCTTTTTGGTCCTGGATTTACTTCTAGTATATATGGCCTACTCTCACATCCAGATCAGGCTTACCTGGTTTCTTGTACCACTTCTAAGCCTTGCCTACTGCAACTATGGTATTTTCTTTACATCTCTTTTTATTACTTACGTTACTATGTGCCTTTCTTTATACTATACAGCTCCCTTCTATGCCGGGCAGCGAGCCGATATATCTTCGTTTAATTACTATTTTGCCAACGTTCTTTCTGGAAGCTCTATAGAAATGATCATTATGGCCATCGCAGGCATTGGTATCTTAAAGACTATGCAGAGGCATCTAAAAGAGCTGCTTGGAACCTATAGTGATATCAAGAATCAGGAAACCATGGTCCATGATTCGGTAAACACCTTAAAATCCATGGCTGGTATTTATGATAATGTTAATCTGCTTATCTTTTCAAATATGACTGAAGTTGCACTGCGTGGCGCAGATTCTGCAGACAGCACCCATAATATCGAGGGTTGTGACCATACTTACATGGTCAATGAAATGAAGAAAAACATAAGCCCTGATCAATTGGACTCTTTCATGGAATTTACTGATCTTAGGACACTCAGAGATCGTCTTAAGGGAAAAAAATCCATCTATGCAGAATTTATTAACGTTGTCACCGGTTGGTTCCGTGCCCAGTACATCACTGTAGAGACGAGCGAAGATGGCATCCCTCAGATGATTGTTTTTACAGTTCAGAACATAGAAAAAGATAAACGCAAAGAAAGTAACCTTATCAAGATGGCTCACACAGATGAACTTACAAGGCTCTACAACCGCAGAAGATACGACGAAGAAATCTGCCTATATCGACAAAGCGGCCTCGATCAAGGCTTTTCACTATTGTCTGCAGACGTAAATGGGCTTAAAATTACCAATGACACAAAAGGTCACGCAGCTGGAGACGAGCTCATAAAGGGAGCCGCAGACTGCCTGCACTCAGCAGTCGCACCATATGGCCAGGTATATCGTACTGGTGGAGATGAGTTTATGGCTATTCTCCATATAGATGACTATACGGTACTTATCAGTGAAATAGAAGCCCGTGCTAAAATATGGCGCGGCAACTATTCAAGCACTCTTTCTATTTCGCTTGGATGTGTAAGTCACTGTGAATTTCCAGATTACACTGTCGATGAGCTGGAGCACGTGGCAGACAACCGCATGTATGAAGCCAAGGAGCAGCACTACAAGAAAGCGGGAATTGACAGAAGAAAGAAATAGGACTTGTTCATGAAAAAGGTTTTAGGGGGCACATTTTACCTTATCTCTATTATTTGTTTTGCCTATATATGTAAATTTGCAATGGGAAATGACATCTGGTACGACGAGGTCTTTTCCCTTGCTTTTGTAAAAAAAAGCTATGGTGAGATCATAGCTCTGACTTCAAGGGACGTTCATCCGCCCCTTTATTATTTTTATCTGAAAGCAGTAACTTCAGTAATCTGTGCCTTTGCCGGCACCGATAAGCTGATCATCGCATCCAAGATAGCATCACTCCTTCCCTGGATTTTCATTTTTATCTTGTCTGCAACCTATATAAGACGCAGGTTTGGCCTAATGACCAGCGGCCTTTTTATGATGTTTATCACTATGATGCCCCAGATTCCCACCTACTATGTTGAGATCAGGATGTATTCACTTGCTCTTTTTCTCATCACCTCAGAGATTCTGCTTACTCACAATATCCTTAGCTGTGATGTCAAAAGAAAAAACGTGACCTGGATACTATTTTTCATGGTTGGTATTCTTACGGCCTACACTCAATATTATGCGTGCATAGCAGTAATTGGTTGCTATGGAGCTCTCTTTATAGGAATTCTTCTAGGTAAACTCAATGATAAGAAATCTCTTTGGGTGCGTTTTTCTGTTAGTGTACTAGCTTCTATCCTGCTATATCTTCCCTGGCTTCCACACCTGAAAGATCAGATGGATTCTATTTCCGGCAAGTACTGGATACAGCCCCTGACTCTTAGAAGTATCCTGGGCTTGGCCAAGTTCGTACTTCTTCCTGTGGTTTATATGGGCAATCTGCCTGTAATTTCGGCAGGTCTTTTGATAATAGCGCTTCTGGTACTTACTATCCTCTTTATAAAAAGAGCTGAAAAAGGCGATATATCTTTTACCCTCTGCTGCCTTATGCCTGCAATCATCGTAGTTATCAGTGGATTTATACTATCTGCCCTGGGAACTCCCATATTTGTATACAGATACCTGATTCCTACTCTTGGCGGATTGTGGATTTTTGTAGCCTACATGTCTGAAAAAGCTGTAAATAAGCCTCTTTTAGTGCTTCTATTTATACCAATGCTTATGGTATGTGGCCTAAATATGAAGGGCCTTGGAGACGAGGAAGGCAATAAGCTTGCTCAGATGCAGCTTGCAGCCCCTGCCCTTAGCGAAATTCCAGAAGGGTCGATCATTATCACAAACTTTGACCACGTGTGCGCTGTCACTTCCTTTTATAGGCCAGATTGTCAGGTATATCTGTATGAAGCAGAAATTGACCCACTTTTAAAGGATATGATGGGAAATATCACGGATAACATCGATGAGTCCAAGGTAAAGTCACTGGTAAAAGATGAAAATGCCCCAGACTCACAGAACATATATTTCTTTGGAAGCTTTAACTCAAGAGAGGAAATTGTTGATAACTGGGCAAAGAAAAGCATAACTAGCCCGCTTTCAGGTAGTTTCCTTATAGAAAGATATTGGATAAATATTTACAAATTAGAAGGATCGGATAATGAATAAGAACAGACTAGTAGACACCATAAAGGAACATCTTGCGGCAGCAATACTCATTGGAATTGTAGCTATAATCTACATTATCAACATGTTTAAAAATGGGCCCTGGTACGACGAGCTTTATACCTACTACTATTTTATCAGCAGAGGCCCCATCTATGCCGCAATCCACTGGCCTGTTCCCAACAATCATGTGGGGTATTCTGTACTATCCGCATTTCTCGATTTCTTTGGTAATCCCTATGTGGGACTTCGCGGCATTTCAGTGATCTGCGGCATTACTAACCTTTCACTTATCTATTATTTATGCAGCAAATTCATGAATAAATATTACGCCATTTCAGCCATGGCCCTGTACGCCGGTTCCTACCTGCCCTTCAGGCTATCTTTCCAGGGAAGGGGCTACACTCTGGCTGCCTGCTGCCTTCTGATTTCCGCATGTGCTATCTATAAAATATCCCTTGGAGACTGCAGATTAAGATTCAACGTAATCTTTGCTACTGCACTTACGCTTGGGCTCTATACGGTGCCAAGCTCCATTTACTGGGTTATTCCAGTATGTATTTCAGGTGGTCTTTTTCTTCTCTTGAAAAAGAGATATCGCGATCTATTCAGGCTTATTGCCAGCGGTATTGCTGCTGCTATTGCCACTTTCTTTTTATACCTCCTGATATGGCTAGCTATTGGTGCTAATCTTCTTAGCAAAAACTCAGAAAGCGCTTATTATGGCCTGTCACAGGTAAAGATAATTCTAAAAGCTCCATTTTCTGCGGCTGGAACCGGAATTGATTATATGCTGGCTTCTCCTTATATCCAGAGTATCGACAGGCTAGAGTGCATAAAAAAGCTTCCTGAATACTTCATATCACTTCTTGGAAACTTCTACGCAAATACCGGCGTTTTGCTTCTTGTTCTGACTGTGCTAATTCTAGTGCTTAATGTTGTTATCGCCGTTAGAAGCTGCAAAAATGGTGGTAATGCTTTTCTTTCTCTTTTTGCCTGCTGCGGACTTTTAGTTGTGCCTGTTATGCTGATCATCCAAAGCGTTCATCCATATCTTCGAGTACTGAGCTTTTATGCCATTTTTCTTTTTGTAGGACTTCTAAATGCCATGTCTGAAACTTCCACATGGCTTAACAAAAAATCTGTCTCCTGCGGTCTTGGAGTACTGATGTTTATTATGTCTATTGCCGTTTGCCTCTCTAACAGCCTTGGTGGCTACTACAATGATCCTCTTGCAGAAAGAGAAAATGATATCAATAAGGCTCTTTCACAGATGGAGGATGTAAGCCAGATTGATACCATTTTTTATACTGATGATTTCCAGAAATATGTTCTGAAGTTTTATTATGATGTAAATCCCCAGGAAGTATACGTAATGGAGGATGCTAATTTTGTTATTACAGGCCCTGAATTTTGGGATAATACTAATGCTTCTCCTGAATGGCCCATTCTATATGGCTACAGCGATGGTTTTACAAATTATGTTAACTCCAACATGACGAAAATTGCCGGGTCAGAAAACTATTCTGTTTATAAGAAAACTACTGAGCCTTAAGTCATTTCCCGTACACAATTCCGTAGTACTGCCTTGATGTTATATGATAAACAAGTGCGTAAGTACCCAGGAATATGATGCTTACAATGGCAATTGCCAGATTGAAAGTAAATGTGTCAACGTAGAGGATCATGGCAAGGAATAGCCTTAATATCCTGCTTGCGAAAATAATGTGGATAATTGCGCATACCGCAGGCAGGAAGAACATTATCATAACCTGATTTCTGATGACTCCTTTTGCTTCCTTGTCGGATAAGCCTGCATTTGAGAGGATTTCGAATCTCTTTTTATCCTCTATTCCTTCTGACATCTGCTTGTAGAAGATGATCATCACAGTTGCGATGAGGAAAAGAGCTGCAAGGAAAATTCCAACAAAGAATGTTCCGCCGTAGATGCTGTAAAACACTTTCTTTTCTTCAGCCTTATACCTGATCTTGGTACTTCCGATCTTTGATGATAGTTCGTTTCTGACAATATCCACCTTGCTCTGGTCGACATTCTTTGGAACATTAAATCCAAGATAGCAACCATCGTATCCTTCAAGCAAGGCCTTTTCTCCATTTAGGCAGGTGTTCCTGGCTTCTATCAGAGAGGCTAACTCATTTTCATCAGAAACTACAATAATCTCTTTGCCAAAAAGTCCCATGGATGGATCAAAGGTCTCTACAAGACATTCGTTTCCAATTTTCTCTTTGATCTGATAATTCTCACCAAATATTGAGAAGCTGCCTTCTTTTACTTTATCCGCAGAACTATAGCGTAATATCTCATCTTCACCAAGGCTTATATTTTCCCCTGTGTATTCATTATACTGGTCGGCTGTGATTAGGTACATGACACGCATCTGAGAATAATCTGCAGTCATTTTGATCAATGGTGTAAGGCCCTTCTCATCCCCACAGCACAGATCTTCATGATAAAGTCTTACTATTTTCTCAGTTCCATCAACATCTCCCGCCAAAAGAGCTTCATCTATAGCCTCTTCTAAACTTTCGGAAGAATAACTTCCATCATTTTTGCACCAGGTTACGATGTCACGTCTATACATGCTGTTGATATTCTGTTCGCCCAACATTACAAGCGAACTTGAGCAAACCATCAGAAGAATTACAGCTGTAGATAATATACAGATAGATGCAAGTCCCGCAGCATTGTGCTTCATTCTGAAGATCAGATTTGAAAGGCTGATAAAGTGTCGCGTTTGGTAATAATATTTTTTATTCTTCTTGAGCATCTTAAGGACAAAGATAGTTCCCGAAATAAACAATGCATAAGTTCCTATGGTTACAAGAACAATTGCTGTAAAAAGTGAACTGACAGCAGAAAATGTGTTTTCAATATTGACTGCTATAAAGTAACCTGCAAAAAGAGTTACTGCGCCGATCACAAGTAGAACCCACTTTGTCTTTGGCTCTTTTTCTCCAAGATTCTCGCTCTTTAAAAGGTCGATTGGATTGCCCAGGCGAACTTCCAAAAGGTTGAAAACAAAGAGGCTGATAAATATAAGTCCAAAGAATAGGACTGTTATTATTGTTGCCTTTAATGAAAACTCCATTCCCTTTACAACAGGCTGGTGGACAAGCTTATACAGGAAAAGAACTACAAGTTTATTCACAAAAACGCTGGCAAGAATTCCAAATACCATAGCTACTAAGGCCTGGACAGAGCTTTGAATCAGGAGAATTCTGCTGACGTTTTTCTTGCTAAGGCCTAAAACTCCATATAATCCGATTTCTTTTTTACCGGACTTCTGGACAAACCTGTTGCCATACATGAGAAATATTACTGAGAAGACTGCTACTGCTATGCTTCCCAAGTGCAGGAACAGTACAATGTAGTCGGCTCCGTAGAACATTGGATGTCCATCATTTATGAGGAATCTACTGTAAACTAGTGACATCAACATGTTGAAAACCATTACCGTTATTGAACTTACTAAAACGTAGGGCAGTATTGTTTTTTTGTTATTCTTAAGGCCATTAAAGGCAAGTCTTCCGAGAAGATTACTGTTCATTGTCATCTCCTCCCCTCATGAGAACTGTTACTGAATCGCAGATTTTATCCAGCATCTCGCTTCTGGACATTTGGCCCCTGTAGATCTGATGGAAAACTTCTCCATCTCTTATGAACATTACTCTGTCGGCGTAGCTTGCAGCCACATTACTGTGTGTAACCATAAGGATTGTCTGACCGCTCTTATGAATGTCTCTTAGCTGATGCATGAGGTTTGTCGCAGCCTTGGAATCAAGTGCTCCTGTAGGCTCATCTGCAAGTAAGATCTGAGGCTTTGTGATAAGTGCTCTTGCCACAGCTGTTCTCTGCTTCTGTCCACCTGAAACCTCGTATGGATACTTATGAAGAAGCTGCTCTATACCGAGTGTTTTTACCAAAGGCTCGACTTTAGCATCCATTGTCTTATAGTCTTCGCCTGCAAGAACCAGTGGGAGCTTAATGTTATCCTCAATAGTGAAGTTATCAAGAAGGTTGAAATCCTGGAAGATAAATCCAAGATTATTTCTTCTCATGATTGCTCTTTCTCCGTCCTTAAGTGATGAGAAATCTTTTCCATTTACCAGAACCTTACCTGCTGTTGGAACATCAAGGCTTGCAAGGATATTTAAAAGAGTTGTCTTGCCGCTTCCGGACTCTCCCATGATTGCAACAAACTCGCCTTTTTCAACACTAAAATGAACATCCTTAAGGGCTGTAACTGACTCAGTACCCATTCTTGTTTTATATACCTTTTTTACATGATTTACTTCTAAAACTGACATTGTTTTTCCTCCACTATTTTGGACCTGGGGGACGGGGTTTGCGGTCCATTTTTCTTTCCCCATTTTTTCCTGTATCTCGTCTCTCGACAATATAAGGTTATCAAAAAAGGAAATGTATTGCCTTTTATTTGGCTTACATTTCCTCTATGCTGACTTACATTTTTGTAAGGTTGGATAATTTATCTTTTGTAATCGTGATGATCACATCAGTTCCACGGCCTGCCTCAGATTCAATACGGATCTTGTGGCCGAGTTTATCGCAGACTCCCTTGCACATGTATAGCCCAAGACCACTGGCTTTTTTATCAATTCTGCCATTGTAGCCGGTATAGCCCTTTTCAAATACTCTTGGAAGGTCTTCGCTCTTAATGCCAACACCGGTATCTCTTATTACGATTTCAATTCCAGCATTATCTCTTGCAAAAATCTTAATTCCGCCTGTCTTTGTGTATTTAAGCGCATTTGACAAAACCTGTTCCAGCACAAAAGAAAACCACTTCTCGTCTGTTAATATCTCTTTATCAAGATCTTTAAGTTCCACTGTCAGATGCTGATAAATAAAGATTGTCGAAAACTTTTTTACCACCTGTTTGATAAGGGGCTCAAGCTGACATTTCTCGAGGACCATATCCCCTGACATGTCCTCAAATCGCAGATAATTAAGAGCCATGCTGACATAGTTTTCTATTTTAAAGAGCTCTCTTTTACAATCTCCGATAGAAGGCTCTTCGTCCTGAAAAAGAAGTTTAAGAGCTGCAATCGGAGTTTTTATCTGATGGGCCCACAGAGCAAAAAAGTCCTCTTTTTCCCGCATCTGTTCCCATCTGGTATCCCTTATATCCTCTGTTTCTTTGTCTTTAGTATCAGAAATATCTTCCTTATTTTTTCTATAACTAATTACAGAGGCTGCAACTGTAATCAGCAAAAGAAAGCTAATTTCATAAAACAGAAATTCGCTTTCTATGTTGTATAAAACGCCTGCAATTATGAGCACCGCTGCCAGTAATGCATTGGTGACTATGAGTGCTTTACTCTTTTCCCAGAATTTATTCTTCCCCAACAATGTATCCCATTCCTCTCTTGGTTGCTATGAAATCCTCCGCTCCGGCAGCATCGAGCTTTTTGCGGATTCTGGTAACGTTGACAGTTAGTGTGTTATCGTCAACAAACTCATCCGCTCCCCAGAGCCTTTCCATAATAGTTTCTCTGGAAACAACCTTCCCCTGCTGCTCCATCAGGGTTTTAAGAATCAGGTATTCATTTTTGGTAAGATCCAGTCTGTTGTCCCCTACGCTTGCAGAAGTATCATCGAGGTTTAGTCTTACATTTTTTACCTCGAGCTCATGAACTGCAATGCTCTCTCCATAACTCCTGCGAAGGATTGCCTGGATCTTGGCTGTCAGAACCTGCAGGTCAAAGGGCTTGGCAATAAAGTCATCTGCTCCCATATTCATGGCCATTACTATATTCATGTTGTCATCAGCTGATGACAGGAACACAATGGGAACCTGAGATATCTTCCTGATCTCGCTGCACCAGTAAAATCCGTTATAGGCGGGAAGCTTTAAATCCATAAGAACTATATCAGGCTGCGCTTTCTCAAATTCCCCAATGATATTTTGAAAGTCATGAGCCTTAAATGGCTTCATCTGCCAGGTTTCAAGGTGCTTGGCAACCTGCCCTGCTATAATTTCATCATCCTCAACAATAAATACTTTTCTCATATTCACGCCTTTCATCATCTAGTCTCCTTCGATTCTAATTCGAAAAATGTTTGTTGTCGAGCATAATGGACCACAAACCCCGTCCCCAAGGTCCATTTTGGGTGGTCCGAGGTACGGGGTTTGTGGTCCATTTTTTGCACACTTAGTACTGTGGTGAAGTCGCAGAAACACTATAGTAGTAGATCATTCCATCATAAAGATCAGCTGGTGCCTTCTCAATTCTGTAAGCATAATGCGCCAGATAATACATATCTGATACTGCCTCTCCAAGAGTTCCCATTGATACATTAGAATGAACCAGGTCGTAAAGCTCCTTGTTATCCTCTTTAGAGATAGTCTCAAAATCCAGGTAAAATCTCTTATCTTCCATGTATTTGGCCTGGTAAGCTATAGGATCAGCTGTAGTAAAGAAAAAGTCCTTTCTCTTATACTCATCAGAAATCATGCTTTCTACTCTTGCATTTGTTTTTCCTTTGAAAAAGTCTGTACCAAGGCTGTAGTATGCATCACCATATTTTTCTTTAAGTAGGCCTCCCATTGTTACAGATTGCACCATACTATGTGGCTTTTTGGAAATATGTCCATCATGGGCTGCCAGCATGATCTTGCCTGAGCCGATTTTCTTTTCAAGATCAAGAATCCATGATACGTTGTCAGCCATTGCCCTATCTCTTGCCGCTAATGTAGCCTTATCAGCAAACACATAGTCAACACATGTAGCAATATTATCAGCAGCTTTAGTAGCGAAAATGACATCTAAGTCCTGATCATTTGTAGCCGCAGCAATTACCTCTTTTTTGATATCTTCAAGTTCTTCTTTAACCTTTTTAACATGATCTTCTGTCATGGACTCAGTTCTGTTCTCATCAATAAAGTAGTCAATTTCTGAAGTCTCTTTGACAGTAATGTTGTTTTTCTTCATGTAGTCATATAGATACTCTACACTCTTTTCCGGATTCTGCATGTCAAAGCCGTAAAATCTTATCTTCTTGTCTTCTGAAACAGAAGCGTTATACTCTCTCATCCAATCAAGAAGATCTGCCATCTGCTGGGTGTGATATAAATTAAAACTTAAATTATTAGCAATTTCTCTGGCATCACCTTCACCGCCCTGCACAAATTCATTGGCTCTAAGGCAATCTCCGAAGTCCGCCTCAAGACAAAAGGCACTATATCCCTCTTTTTCCACAAGCATTTTGAAAACATCAAGCTTGGACTCCTGAAATTCCACGCTTCCATGTGTTGCCTCTCCAAGACCTACAATCTGCACGCTGTCAGGTATGTCTATTTCCGATACAGCTACTGCGCTTTCAACCACAGTTTTATTCTTATGCATAGCAAGGACTGTCTTATAATTTAGTCCTACAACCAGCAATGCGCTGATCACTAATACAATAATCAATGATACTTTTCCAATCTTTTTTAACACTTTCATTTCATACTCCTTTTCATCGTGTCATCAGGATTTTATTCCCGCACGTATTATGTTGATTTATCTTTTTCCGACAATGAAATGGTAACAAAAAAGGAACTGCCCTGCCTTTTATTTGGCTTACATTTCCTGTCAGTTACCTTACATTTTTGTAAGGGATTGCAACTTAAACACTCCTGATTGCAACTTAGCACCTAAATTATTGTAACTAAGACCCCTACTTGGTAATGTGTGTATATCAAATGAAACCACTACTGAAAAGGAGTTTTTACCATGAATACACAGACACTTACAAAGAAAAGAAACAGATTTTTCCAGGGACTTGATTTCCTTGGCTACTCTTTATCGACTTTTGGTGTAATCGGCTTTGAGCTTTTACTTACTTATGTTATTGAATTTAACATATACGGATACAGTGATTGGAAGAGTTATGCTCCATGGCAGAATATTCTCCATTGGATACTTACCTGCATCGTATGGGGCCTTGGCGGAATGTATGTTGTCAAAGAGTGTGCTCGCAAGTCAGATGTAGACCTTATCAAGAACTTTAAACAGAAGAGTCTGTTACAGGGCGCAAAAGAGATGTCTCTTATGCAGTGGGTTCTTCTCATTACAGGAACAGTACTCATACTGATATCTACATGGATCGACTGGGACGGCAGCAAGGTCCTTAAAGAATTTAGTAGCAAGGGAATCGTTCTTTTTACATTCCAGTATATTTACTACCTTTTCGAGGTTTTCCTCGTGCTTCTTATCATTGTTTTTGGCCAGTATGCATTTGAAAAATGGTTTAAAAATGATAAGATTCCCTATGGAGGAATTGTAGTAGCACTTACATGGGGACTTGGCCACTGGCTCACAAAGGGATCTCTGGCAACTGGAATTTCCACAGCTATCGGCGGCTTTGTGTTTGGTGGTGCATATCTTCTTACAAACAGAAACATTAAGCTTTCCTATTTATTCCTCTGCATCATGTTTATTTTATAAGGGGTTACAATGAAGTTTCTTAAGACCAAAGAGGAAAATCTTGACGAAAATTACCTGGAATTACATTACGATGAGATAGACAGTGAAACGGCCGCAGTTCTTGAAAGACTGCGGCCTGCACTTAAATACATAGAAGGAATATCAGATGGAAAGAGGGTGACATTTCCTCTTTCTTCCATTTTTTATTTTGAAACTGTGGACCGCAAGACCTTTAGCTACACCAGTAACACCTGTCTTGAGGTAAAAGAGACGCTTCAAAATATCATTGATGACCATAAAGATGCAGGTTTTGTCCGTATCAGCAAGTCCTGCATAGTTAATCTCTACAAGATAAAGCGCCTTCAGGGGGACCTCAACATGAGGACTCTTATATATCTCAAAAACGACGAGTGCATCGTCATGAACAGAGGCTACAGGGCAGAGTTCTACCAAGCTCTTAAACACATTCAGGAGAAAAAAAATGAAGCTAATTAACAAAAATAATTTTATATCCATCGTCTGTGTTACCTTCACACTCATAGTTTGTGGAAAACTCATCCTTGAAAAGGTTACAGGTTTTGTAGATAAGAATTACACAGAGAATATATTTATGTGCCTTGGAATATCCATTCTTGCCACATTTATTTTATCCCTCCATTATTATCTGCAGCGTTTTCCTTTTATCCCCGTGGTCATCGGACAGTACCTTGCGCTTATTGGCTTCGTCTTTTTGGGCATATGGATATTGGGGCATTTTACAGAAAACTCCCCATCCGCTTACCACGACATGTTTGTCTCTGTAACTATTCCCTATGTTATTGGCGCTGTAGTCTATTACATAAGCTACTTTATGGAGATAAAGAAGGCAAATGAAGTATTCAAGAATCTGAACTAGCGACTCTACTATTATGACGCCTACGGTAATGAACCATCTAATTACCTCAGGCGTTATTCTATGTATGCAAGTTTATTATGCTAAATGAGAGCTTGGTATTTTTTAGTTCATTTTCGAGTTGAATTTACATCTATTTTTAAATTTTTAGAAATCCGGATAAGGTAAAAAAATTCCAATACATCTAAAATTCTCTTTCTAACAAAAAAAGTTGTAACAAAAAGTTGAAATCTCCGTTACTGCACCTGTTCACGCTAATACTCTTACATCTTTTTTATTTGTTTTTCACGGACAGATGTAGTTTTGCATCGAAGATGCCTAGATAAATCAATGTTCACCTTCAGTTGCTACAACTTTTTTGTCGAAAGCAAAATTAAAGCTGTACTGCAAAAAATTGCACTCATCTTTTTTGATGAAAATAATAATCTAGATGTACAAGACAGAAATATAGCCCCCGTAAAAACCCGCAAAGGCCAAATGCCTGCATCATCATATGTTCCGAATTATATTTATGACAGGTATCAAGTATCTGTTTTAGTTTGTTTTTCATTCCGGTCCTTTCTTCTCCAATGCTTATATGCAATACCCTCTGTTTTATGAATTCTCACTAATATACAATGATACCCTGCTCTGAATGATATCAGCAACATCTTCAGCACTCTTCTGGCCACCATAGTAGGCATCGACTTCTTCTGAAATGATATTGCTTATTTCATAATCTTCTTAGTAAATAATTACATGATCATCTTGCTGGTAACGTTTACCCGGTACGACCTTAAAAGGGTGCTGTTTACAAACTCCGCCAAACCATTCATAGGGCTTGTCTTCCTGGGTTTTACCATCAATTATCTCTTGAATTCCATCTCTTACGCATCGCATAAGTGATATATCATCAAAGTCTCTTGCATGGCCGTGAAGTATAAGATCCGCCTCATTTTCCAGGAAAAGAACTTTGTCAATAGCTTCTGCACATTCCTTAAGAGGCATAGCATTGGGAACCTGGAGCCATAAATGATGGTTTACTGCATCACCGGTAAAAAGAATCCTATCCTCCTTGAGAAGAAGGAGAATTCCTCCTGGGGTGTGCCCTGGAATATCGTAAATTTCAAGAGTCTTTCCGCCAAGATCTACGGTGTCACCACCTTTTATCTCCTTAAAAGGCGGCATAGAACCTCCCTGTTTTTCACATTCTGCTACAAATTCAGGATTGTTAATAAACTCTTCGGTAAAGGGTAAATCTATTGGGCTTATGTATGCCTCATCAAAATAGACATTTCCATAAATGTGATCTGGATGACAATGCGTATTTATGACCATTACAGGTTTGTCAGTTATCTTCTCTATCTCCTCTTTATAGTTGTGGTAGCCTAGCATTGTATCAATCAGACAGGCTTTCTTTTCTCCAATCACTAAAAATCCCGTAGCTTCATGGTTTTCATCAAACAAATACAGATACGGTCTCAGCTCTTTTACATATAATTTTTCAGTATCCATCAGACAACCCCTCCCCTTGGCTATATATTATGACTAAAAACAAGCCTCTCTTAGCAATTATTATTTTATAATAAAAAAGCATGTTGCTTGCAACATGCTCGCGCCGAGCGCGGTTGCATTTATGCAACATTTACCTATCGCGCGAGTGCGCATCCTTAGCGGAGCGTTTTTTATGATATAGGAATTTCGGAGAAATTTCCTATATCATAAATAAAAATGGTACACAATCCATATACTGACCGTGTACCATTCAAATATTGCTAATTTGAGGAGCCCTCAAACCCACTTAATTACAAAATCGAGGCGACAAGATTCGAACTTGCGACCTCTGCGTCCCGAATATTGCTTTGGATTTATCTTTTTATCCCATCTGTTGTTAATTCAGTTTATCTTAAGCCTTTTCTATGAGTTCTCAAGACATTATAACACAGGATAACACGGAATAATCATGTGAATAAAGACGTTTGAGTAGAATAAAAAGTAGAATAAACAGCTCT
>JAEEGL015844221.1_pt1 | contig 14752 bp, 11 predicted proteins | sample 9134231 | NCBI WGS metagenome assembly JAEEGL01 (sample SAMN16246548, study PRJNA631951) | gut metagenome | biome: gut microbiome; feature: rumen; material: fiber-attached | host: Bos | place: Iran: Karaj | collected 2018-10 | reverse complement strand
GTGCTGTCACCCTTTCCAAAGAAGGCATGACTGCTGATGATTCGCCCCGTCTCACTTGAAAGATGAAAATGTGAAAGCACCTGATCTTTATCTGCAACGATACTATCGATGATGATAATCTGTTGTGTCATCTCGCGCATACTTGTAAGACGTGGATCTTCCTGTGGCACTTCCAACACAGGTTTCTTCGCTATCCGCTTCTTCCGTTTCTGCGCACTTATTGAAAGTGGCAGCAACAAAGCAATGGCAAGTATAACAGTCTTCTTTATATTCATCATCTTAAGATTCTTCAATCAGTTTATTGTCGGCCTCGAGTGCCCCCCAGATATTATAACGCACTTCTGGATTAAGTGCCTCTAATCGTTTGTAAATATCTTTGATATCCATACGATTCGACTCTTTCTCATAAGGACAAAGTTTCTGTTGCTTCTGGTAACCCTGTAGTTGGGCATAAGTCTTGATGTCACTCTCTTGTATCAGGCAGAGTGGACGGATCATCGTAAGGGGCATCTTGCGCATCTTCAGTTTTACAGGCATCGTAGTGAAATGAGCTTGAAAAGTAAGATTCATCAGTGCCGTATGTACCAGGTCGTCTTGATGATGACCTAAGGCTATCTTATTGCAGCCCAACTCTTGTGCCAAATTGAACATCACCTTGCGGCGATTCCAGGAGCAGAGAAAACAGGGTGTCTTCTGTCGGCGGGCATCCCTCTTGTTGGTGGGATTGCCGATTTCGAAACTTGTAGTCCTCACGTGGAGTCTGACGTCCAAATCGCCGCAAAACTGCTCCAGATAGCTGGTATCAGTCTCATAATGGATATTTTCCATTCTCACGTGCAGCGCCTCTACCTTGAATCGTGGATGCTGAACACGTGCCCGACGAGCCAGTAGTTCAAGCAACAGGAGTGAATCCTTACCACCTGACAGTCCCACGAGGATGCGGTCATCATCATCTATCAGATGATAAGTAGCCATCGCCTTGACAAACCGCTCATTGAGACGATGCCACAGGCGATGGCTCTCTTTATCTTGATTAAGCTTCTCCACGCAGATGCTTATCCATATTCAAGGCTGCACGGCGTCCGTCACCCATGGCGAGGATCACAGTAGCACCACCACGCACGATGTCACCACCAGCGAAGATCTCACTGCGAGATGACTGCATCTCCTCAGATACGGCGATGGTGTTCTTGCGTCCCAGCTCGAGGCCTTCGATACTCTTGGGTACGAGTGGGTTGGGTGATACACCAACGGCTACGATCACCTGATCAACATCGAGTGTAACAGTCTTGCCTTCAACGGGAACAGGACTGCGACGACCTGATGCATCGGGCTCGCCAAGCTCCATCACCTGCAGCACGGCCTGCTTTACAGCACCCTGTTCGTCGGCGATATACTCGATGGGGTTGTGCAAGGTGAGGAACTTGATGCCCTCTTCCTTAGCGTGCTTCACCTCTTCAAGACGAGCTGGCATCTCAACCTCACTGCGGCGATAAACCAATGTGACGTCGGCACCCAGACGCTTGGCTGTACGACAAGAGTCCATAGCGGTGTTACCACCACCCACCACGAGTACGTTCTTGGCAGGATTCAACGGGGTGTCAGTCTTGGGGTTGGCTGCGTCCATCAGGTTCACACGCGTCAGATACTCGTTACTTGACATGATGTTGATGCTGTTCTCACCAGGGATATTCATGAAGTTAGGCAGACCAGCACCAGAACCTACGAAGATACCCTTGAAGCCCTGAGCCTCCAGCTGTTCCACGCTGATAGTCTTACCAACAATCACGTCAGTTTGGAAGTGTACCCCCATCTTGGCGAGGTTCTCGATCTCCACATCCACGATCTTGTTGGGCAAGCGGAACTCGGGGATACCATATTTCAGCACACCACCGATCTCGTGCAGAGCCTCGAAGACATACACATCATAACCCTTCTTCACCATATCACCAGCAAAGCTCAGTCCGGCAGGACCAGAACCCACCACAGCAATCTTGATACCGTTGGCAGTTGCAATCTCAGGCAGAGAGATATTGCCGCTCTCGCGCTCGAAGTCTGCTGCGAAACGCTCCAGATAACCGATAGCCACAGCAGGCTCGTTCATCTTCAGGTGGATACACTTGCTCTCACACTGTTTCTCCTGCGGACAAACACGTCCACAGACAGCAGGCAGGGCAGACGTATTCTTCAGCACCTTAGCAGCAGCCAGGAAATCGCCACGCTCGATATTCTTCACGAACGATGGGATATTGATATTCACAGGACAGCCCTCTACACAAGTTGGTTTGGCACAGTCCAGACAACGCTTAGCCTCTGTCATAGCCATCTCCTTGGTCAGACCGATGTTCACCTCCTCAGTACGTGTGGTAGCACGATAGACAGGATCAAGCTCAGGCATCTTCACACGCTCAATCTGTGTGCGCTCCTTGGGTTTCATACTCTTTCTAAGCTCATCGCGCCAAGGGGCGTTACGATCGGTGAGGACCTCGATGGGGTCTATGGGTTTATTGGACGTATTGGGCCCATTTTGTCCATCAGATCCATTAGCCCCATTAACCTTATCAGCTTCCTTTCCATCCAAGTGATCCTGGAAATGTTCCATCTCCTCCTGCTCAGCCTTCTTGAAAGTACCCATACGCTTGAACATCTCGTCCCAGTCAACCAGGGCGCCGTCAAACTCAGGACCATCGATACACACGAACTTAGTCTTGCCGCCAATCGTCAGACGACAGGCGCCGCACATACCAGTACCATCCACCATAATCGTATTAAGTGATACTTCACAGGGGATATTATGCTTCTGGGCGGTGAGGTTAGAGAATTTCATCATGATTGGAGGACCAATAGCGAACACCTTGTCCACATGCTCCTGTTCAATGAATTTCTCGATACCTACGGTAACAACACCTTTCTCACCATAAGAGCCATCATCGGTCATGATAATCACCTCGTCAGAACTCTCGCGTACCTTATCTTCTAATATAATCAGATCCTTTGAACGACCAGCCATGACTGAGAGAACACGGTTGCCTGCAGCTTTCAGCGCCTGGATGATTGGCAGCATTGGAGCAACGCCCAGACCACCACCTGCACAAACTACGGTGCCGAATTTCTCAATATGTGTGGGATTTCCCAGAGGGCCAACGATATCAGTCACGTAATCGCCCTCATTCAACATACACAGTTTCTTTGAAGAGAGACCTACCTGCTGTACTACCAGCGTGATGGTACCCTTATCCTTGTCGGCACCAGCAATGGTGAGGGGCATACGCTCACCTTTCTGTCCAACACGTACAATCACAAAGTTGCCTGCCTTACGGCTGTTAGCAATAAGCGGAGCTTCTATCTCGAAAAGAAAAACCTTTTCTGAGAACTGCTCTTTTCTGACGATTTTATTCATAATTCAGGTTTATTATAACCAAATTGTTTAATAATTGGCTGCAAAGGTAACAAATTGTTTTGATATAGCCATACTTTTTCCACAAAAAAAGATGCAAACACGCCTTTGTGCTTGCATCTCTATTTGTAATAAGGTGATATTAGTCAATCATTTCGAAACCTGTGTAGGGCACAAGTGCAGCAGGAATCTTAATGCCGTTCTCCGTCTGGTTGTTCTCCAATAGGGCAGCTACGATACGAGGCAGAGCCAGTGCAGAACCGTTCAGCGTGTGACAGAGTTCCGTCTTCTTGGTCTCGCTGTTACGATAGCGACACTTCAAGCGGTTAGCCTGATAGGTATCGAAGTTTGATACTGATGAAACCTCGAGCCAACGACCCTGAGCCTCAGAATAAACCTCAAAGTCATAGCAGATAGAAGAGGTGAACGACTGGTCACCACCGCAGAGCAGCAGAATACGATAAGGCAACTCCAACTTCTTCAGCAGACCCTCTACGTGTGCCAGCATCTCCTTGTGACTCTCCTTTGAGTGCTCGGGCTTGTCAATGCGTACAATCTCAATCTTAGAGAACTCGTGCAGACGGTTCAAACCACGCACGTCCTTACCGTAAGAACCAGCCTCACGACGGAAACACTCTGTGTAGGCACAATTCTTGATAGGCAGATCCTTCTCGTCGAGAATCACGTCACGATAGATATTCGTTACAGGTACCTCAGCAGTAGGAATCAGATAGAAATCATCAACCTCGCAGTGGTACATCTGGCCTTCCTTATCAGGCAACTGACCTGTACCATAACCAGAGGCTGCATTCACCACTGTAGGAGGCATTATCTCTGTGTAGCCACTCTTACGAGCCTCATCCAGGAAGAAGTTAATCAGCGCACGCTGTAGGCGGGCACCCTTGCCGATATAAACAGGGAAACCGGCACCTGTAATCTTCACACCCAGATCGAAGTCGATAAGGTTGTATTTCTTTGCCAGTTCCCAGTGAGGCAGAGGATTAGCGATACCCAACTTTGGATTTACATCCCAGTTGCCAACGGTATCATTCTCTGTGCACTCCTTCAGGTTTGACTTTACTACGTGGTTATCCTCTGCGGCAGCGCCCTCGGGCACCTCGTCGTAGGGAATATTAGGAATCTGACAGAGCAGACGGGTCATCTCCTCCTGAGCCTGATTCATGGTGTCCTCCAACTGTTTGTTGGTCTCTTTCATCTCAGACACCTTAGCCTTGATGGCGTCAGCCTCAGCCTTCTTGCCTTCCTTCATCAATCCACCAATCTGAGCAGCCATTTTCTTTGCCTCGCTCAGGTTCTTGTCGAGTTCCTGCTGAGCCTCACGACGACGCTTGTCTACAGCCAGCACCTCGTCGATAGCCTCTTTAGCACCCTTAAAATGTTTCTTCTCCAAGCCGCGAATCACGCGCTCAGTTTCCTCAGTAATGAGTTTAAGTGTAAGCATAATCTATATTTGTATTTTTACCTTTATTTCAGTTCATTCAATCGGGCAATATATTTACCCAGGATGTCAAACTCCAGATTGACTACTGTTCCTACGCGGATATCCTGGAAGTTGGTGTGAGCCATTGTGTAAGGGATGATAGCCACCTGAAAAGAGTTTGCCGTAGGGTTGCATACCGTGAGCGATACGCCATTGACAGTTACCGACCCCTTATCCACCGTGAAATAGCCACGACGTGCCATCTCGCGATTCTCTGGATATTCAAAGGTGAAATAGGTAGAACCATTGGCATCCTCCATCTTGACGCACGTTGCCGTCTGGTCCACGTGTCCCTGTACGATGTGTCCGTCCAGTCTGCCGTTCATCACCATCGAGCGTTCCACATTCACTTTGTCACCCACTTTCAGGAGTCCTAAGTTAGTGCGGTCAAGTGTCTCCTTCATGGCTGTCACCACATACTCGTCGCCTTCAATCTTCACCACCGTCAGACAAACACCATTATGAGCCACACTCTGATCGATGCTCAGTTCACTGGTGAACGAGCAGGTCAGCGTGAAGTCTATATTCTCTCTATCGTGCTTGATGGCTACTACAGTAGCAAACTCTTCAATAATTCCAGAAAACATATTTTTAACTCTTACCTTTTAACTCTTAACTCTTAATTCTTACCTCTTAACTAAAAAAAATGGGACCGCCAGGGTGATGTGATGAAAACTCCTTTATCACAGGTTATGGGTGCTCTCCGTCTTTGTAATCCATCGGCATTTGAAAAACGCTTGGGTAATGGCCCGCCATCGACAAGAGAAGACAGCCCGGTTTTCATTGTTATTTGATGAGTATCCCAATCTAACCAAGACGGTCCCTATTTTTCCATTATTCTATTAATTGATAATCCGTTGTAGCGCCAGCCGTGTCAGTCTGCTTCTGAGCATCACGATACTGTGACGGCGTCATGTCCGTAGACTCTTGGAACAGGCGATTAAACTGCGCCGCGTTGGCAAATCCCAAGTCAAACGAGATGTCAGCAATGCTTTCATCCGTATGCGTGAGCATCTGCTTCGCTTTATCTATTCTATATTCACTGATATATTCCTTTGGTGTCTTGTTCGTGATACGCTTCAGCTTACTCTCAAAATCAGCCAGACTCATAGACATGAACACGATCAACTGCTCTATATCGACAGCCGGGTTCTTGTAGTTTTTCTCCATCCACAATCCCAGGCGCTGCATGAACTCCTCGTCTTCCTTAGCTCTTACAGCAGCTCTCTCACGAGCCAAATTCTCTCTATGTTGGCGTCTTTCTCTCCTGCGACGCTTCTTCTGTATCCAAAGCATCAGTAGCACACAGAGCACGACACCTATCGCCATATAGATCCACATAGCCTCACGAGAGAAAAGGAAAGAAGGAGGCACAACCACTTCTATCTCTTTCATGTCATATTTCTCTGGCGAGTCTATCAGGAAAGCCTTCACCTTAAACTTATAAGTACCTGAAGGCAGGTTATTATACCATGCCGTCCTTGACACAGGGGCATTTTGCCAATCCTCGTCATAGCCCTCAAGCATGTACTGATAATGCACACGATGCTGCAACTGATAGTTCAGTGAGGCAAAACGGAAGCCTATCTCATCATCATGATTAGCCAGACTTACCGACTTGGCATCAGGCACATAATAGTTATATAACGTTGTCTGACGTGGCGTCTGCAACACGTTGTTCACCCAGAAATCCGTGATATGCAGTTTCAGCATAGAACCTGTCGATGTGGCCAACTTTGCTTGATCCACGTCATAATAGCCATTCACAGTGCCGAAGAGTATATGTCCGTTAGCCAGTGTAACAGCAGAGGCCTCCGAACAGATGGTCTCGTCTACACCCTCCAGATTAGAATAGGTAGCAAAGATGCGCTTTCCCTGATCGAAGGAACAGATATGGTGGTCTGTAGCAAACCACACGTTTCCGCGGTTATCAAACGTCAGACATTTTATCTCTTCAGAGGGCAAACCATCCTTCGCGCCAAACTGTTCAAAATACCAGTGTCCTTCCGAATCCTGTCCGATGGTATGAGCCAGTCCACCACCATTGGTACCTACCCACATCATGCCATGTGCATCACGTGCCAGACAAACCACATCGTTTGACATCAGGATATCATCTGGATGTTCTTTGGATTCCTGCAGTCGCTGCACCTCCACCTTTCCTTTCTTATACGACATGATAAGGATACCGTCTGTAGTACCAGCCCACACCTTTCCGTCCTTGTCGAGTTCCAGTGTGCGCACCTTCTGAAAGGCATTGATAGGATAACTATTCATGCCTCTCTTTGGATAGAGGAAGCCGTCTTTACCCTTTGGCAACAGGTTCACACCACCGCCATAGGTTGCTACCCACAGGTTGCCATCCTTATCTTCCAGACAATAATAAGCACGGTTATCACTCAGCGAGTTGGGGTCACCATCCTTATGGCGCAGGTTCACGATAGAATAACCATTTGCCGTTGGTGTCATCTTGAACACACCATTATCCTTTGATGCTATCCAGTAGCGACCACTGGCATCCCTTGAGATGCCGTAGATACGTCCTATAGGACTGCCATCATCTGTCTTTGTATAGGTCATGTGTATGCTGTCACTCTTAATGATGTGCAGCACACCTGCCTTAGTACCCATCAGCAGCTGCTTCCTAGACTTGTCATACAACAGTCCACGAATCTCATTATCCAATGGATTGGTACTGCCAGGCGCAACCATCTTGCGTGCGATTGTCTGATTGATAATCTCCAGTTTCTCCAGTCCTCGACGGGTTGTCGATTCAAACACCACGCCCTCATTGGTTACCAACATGGCATTAACGGCATTCGACAGGTTCCATGGGTTTGATGGGTCGTTATGGAAATACTCTACCTCGCCGGTCTCACGGTTGTAATAGCCAAAACCGCCACGGTTCATTGCCATCCACACCACACCATTACTCTCGGTGATAATGCCGCCATAACCGTCATAGTCGGGTGTCTTCACGTTCTGCGAATAGAATCTCTCCTGATGAGTCTCAGGATCTATCTTGCTAACACCCATACGAGAATCCGTAAACCATATCAGGCCATGACTATCAACAAAGAGTTTTGCCACTTGGTCGCCTCCCTCACGCACCACGTGCGACTCCTGACCATACGAGAACGACAATATCTTGCCGCTCTTTGTACCTACGTATATATTATAGCCGTTAGAATAGAGGCTGGTCACGTGTTCATCAAGAAACAACCCCTTACGTTCAATCGTCAGGTTGCTGGCATCCATACGGTGCACACCCTGATTCGTGCCGAGCCATATATCATCCTGATAACCTTCTGCTATCGAGGTGATAACCATATCACTCACCGTTATCAGTTGGGCCTTAACACCCTGATTGGTCATACGCATCTTATACAGCCCCACACCATTGATGCTTGCCAACACGTCGCCACTACTGGTCACCGTGAGGGTATGTGAAGTGCGATATTCCTCACTTCCGCTGACATTCTCGAAGGGGTTGACAATACGGTCTTCAGCACGTTTCAGCACGAAGATTCTTGAATCATACATGCGCATCCATATGTTCTGCTGATTATCTACCACCAATTGTGATATACGGTTATGCAGATTACGTATGTGACTGGCCGCACCGGTCTTATAGTTAAAGAAGTTGTATCCGTCAAATCTAGAAAGGCCATTCCATGTGGCAAGCCATATATAGCCATAGTCGTCCTGGACCATCTGAGCAATGGCATTGCTCGACAATCCGTCATCCGTTGAAAAATGATGACGAGTAGCCTGAAGTTGCTGAGCATAGACAGGGCCTCCACCCAGCACAAACGAGCAGGCAATCGCAACAACTATATGTCCAACCTTTCTCATTGTATTTTCCTTTCTATAGATTTACGGCTACGAAATTACTAATATTTTTTCTGAGTAGAGACGTTTTTATCTTTTTTAACGATTCTTGTGTCCTAAAAACCACCTATGGGTCCAAAACACGTACATCAGAAGAGCCGTAACATCAAGTAGCAGCGCTACCATAAGCATCTCCATCATACGTCCGCTAAAGGCATAATAGCCCACGCCGACACCGATAGCCAAGCCACTCTCCCACCCCAACATGAAGGTGCTCTGCGAGGTGCCTCGCTGGCAGTGGCGACTCAACTTGATGAAGAATAACAGGAATCGACCTCCCACCAGTCCTACCCCCAGACCCAGAAGGGGCGTTGTCAAGGGTGAATAGCGGGCTGTCAGAAGTATAATCAGCGAGGCGCCTATCAGCAGCAGTCCAGTAATCACCTCGCTCTTCAGTTCTGCATCACAGAAAACAAAACGCTGGGCCAACAAGGCCAACAGGAAACCTAACATCACCATGCCGTAAGCATCTACTGGCACAGGCAGTGACATGAGCATACCGATAGCCATTGTCACCATAAAGAGGTTTATGAAGAGTGTCCATCCTGATGTCAGGAAAAACCTGTCAAGACTCAACACATGCAGATTATCCTCTGGAATACGGAACGGGAATCGTATAAACAATACCAGTACGATAGCCGCCACACAACATACCAATGCCAGGAAGAATACGTTCAGTGTTGACATTGGCGAGGCTGGTATAGACGAAGGAGCTATCAGACTTGAAACCTGCATCAGCAGCAGTCCTGCCATCGGTCCCAGCGACAGGGCAAACCTGCCAAACCACGTAGCAGAGTGGTTAGCCTCTGTGCGCTGATGCGATTCACAGGTATCGATAATCAAAGTCGATGAAAGCACCATCTGAGCCAAGCCAAAGGCCGCGCCCTGCAGTCCACGCCATACAAGAATGATAGGAAACAGATGCAAGGCTGGGAGCCTGAAGAACGGCAACGTCATCGATGCAGCGAGTATCAGCACACATATCATAAACACCACGTTGCGTCTGTATTGCTGCACCAGATAAGAACAGAAAGCCCCTGGCAAGAATAAGCCCAAGGCAAAAGAGCCCATCGCCAGCCCCACCTGTTGGTTGTCCAGACAGGCCCCTTCCTTCAGCCATATAGGCAAAGTAGGAATCAGCATCGTGACGGCCATAGACAGCAGAAGATTTGCTATCACCATTAGCCAGAAGTCCTTATGCCACAGTCTGATATGTACTCTTGTGCCTTGTGTATTCACGTCTGATATCTTTTATTAATACGACTCACTCTCGTTGGGGAAGTCACCGCTCTTCACGTCGGTCACATACTGTCCAATAGCATCAGTCATCACTGTGTTCAAGTCAGCATAGCGACGCAAGAAACGAGGTGAGAAACCTTGGTTCATACCCAACATATCAGCCACCACCAGAATCTGGCCGTCGCACTTACCGCCAGCACCGATACCGATTGTAGGCACACTGATTTCCTTTGTTACCTGTTCAGCCAATGCCGCAGGCACTTTCTCCAGTGTCACAGCGAAACAGCCGGCCTCACTCAGCGCCTTGGCATCCGACAGCAGTTTGGCTGCCTCTCTCTCCTCCTTGGCACGCACAGCGTATGTACCAAACTTATTAATGCTCTGAGGAGTCAGTCCAAGATGGGCCATCACGGGGATACCGGCATCCAGAATAGCCTTTACGGTGTCCAGTATCTCTACGCCGCCCTCCATCTTCAGGGCATCACATCCACTCTCCTTCATGATGCGGATAGCATTTACCACACCATCATGCACGCCCGTCTGATAAGAACCGAAGGGCATATCACACACTACCAGCGCACGTTTCACGGCACGAACCACCGAACGAGCGTGATAAATCATCTGATCTACGGTCATAGGCAACGTGGTAGAGTTACCAGCCATCACGTTTGATGCTGAGTCGCCCACCAGAATGCCGTCAATACCGGCACGGTCTACAATGCCTGCTGTAGTGTAATCGTAAGAGGTGAGCATAGAAATCTTCTCACCTTTCTGTTTCATTTCAATAAAGCGATGCGTCGTCACTTTACGGTTGTCGCTTACTAAATATCCTGCCATAATGTGTTTAACTTTTGGTAATTTATATCCTGATAATCTGAAATCTGTATATTTGATAATGATTCAATATTCTCCTTGGTGTTCGTAGTAGTCAGTCCTACAACATACATGCCTGCAGCACGTCCGCTCTTCAAGCCATTGATACTGTCTTCCAGCACCACACACTCATCTGGGCTCACGCCAAAACGCTCAGCACCTTTCAGGTAGCAGTCGGGCGAAGGCTTGCTCTCGGCAAAATCCTCACTGGTCAGAATCGCATCAAAGAGGGATTTAAAATCGGGACGGGCACGGAACACGCTCTCCATCTTCGGCATATTACTGCTGGTCACCACGGCAGTCTTCACACCGTGCTGACGCAAGTCTTGTACAAAAGCCTCGAAGCCGGCGATATAGCTATAGTCCATCTGTGCCTCAAATTCGTTCAGGCGCTGTGTCACTATATCACGTTCTTTCTCCAGCTCGCCGCTCCACCACTTATCATATATCTGCTGCAACGTAGAACCTTTTATCTCATGTTCCAGTCCCGGGTGTTCCGGATGGTATAACCGGCACTGACTTCCCCAAAAGATGGTGTATTGTGGCTCTGTATCAAACACCACTCCATCCAGGTCGAAAAGTGCCGCTTTCAGTTGTCTCATTACCTATTTTTTTAAAAATCGGGTGCAAAGTTACAAAATAATTAAGAATTAAGAATTAATAATTAAGAATTATTTGTATCTTTGCGCCATGAATTTGATTGAAAAGTATTTTCCGAAGCTCACCAACGAGCAATATGCGCAGTTTGAATCCCTGAATGCGCTCTATCATGAATGGAATCAGAAGATTAACGTTATCTCACGTAAAGATATTGATAATCTGTATGAGCACCATGTGCTTCACTCCTTGGCCATAGGCCGTTTCATTGGTTTCAAACCCGGCACGCAGATTCTCGACTTCGGCACTGGTGGCGGTTTCCCTGGTGTCCCCCTGGCTATTCTGTTTCCTGAGTGCGAGTTCAAACTCATCGACGGCACAGGCAAGAAGATTCGTGTGGCGCAGGAGATATGCAACGCTATCGGCCTCAAGAACTGTCACCCCGAACATCTGCGTGGTGAGGACGAGAAAGGCAAGTACGACTTCGTGGTGAGTCGTGCCGTAATGCCCCTACCCGATCTTGTAAAGATTGTCCGCAAGAATATCAGCAAGGAGCAGCATAATGCCATCCCCAATGGTGTTATCTGTCTGAAGGGAGGCAACCTGCAGGGCGAGACGCAGCCTTTCAAGAAGATAGTCCAGTCAACCGAACTCTCCAGCTATTTCAGCGAGGAGTGGTTCAAGGAGAAATATTGCATTTACCTACCACTGTAGAAAAGGTAAAAAGGTAAAAAAGTAAAAAGATAAAAAGTGAGCATAAAGATAAAAGCCTTCGAGGTCAATCCGCTGCAGGAGAACTGCTACGTGGTGAGCGATGAGACTAACGAGTGTGTCATCATTGACTGTGGCGCCCTATATGATACCGAACAGCATGCCATCCAGAACTATATCAGGGAGCAGCAACTGAAGCCAGTACATCATCTCTGCACGCATGGGCACTTTGATCATGTGTTTGGTGCCGCCTTCGTTTACGATGCCTTCGGACTGAAACCCGAGGCTCACGCCAATGACCAGGCGATGATAGAGGATCTTGACCAGCAGTGCCACATGATGGGGTTCAACCTTGGCACCAGTTTTGCCAAAGTCCCAATGGGCACTATTCTCAGTCACAACGACGTCATCACCTTTGGCAGTCACAGTCTGAAAGTGCTCTACACCCCAGGCCATTCTTCCGGCAGCATTATTTTCTATTGCGAAGAAGAGCATGTAGCCTTCTCTGGCGACACGCTCTTCCGTATGAGTGTAGGCCGTACCGACCTGCCTGGTGGCTCTTGGGAACAGCTAATCCACAGTCTTTCTACTGTCATTGCCCACCTCCCCGCAGAGACCACTGTCTATCCCGGCCATGGTCCCAAGACCATCATCAGCGATGAGGTAAGGATGAATCCCTACTTCCATTAGCCACGGGATAACCTATTCGTAATGTCTGATTCTCACGTCAATACCATCATTCCGGAGCTGTTCCGGGATGTTGCTTAGGTCAGTCTGGCCGTAGTGATAGGGAAACAGCACCTTGGGTTTGATGATTTTAGCAGCCTTTACCAGCTGATCAGGTGTCATCGTGTAGGGCTGGTTACATGGCAGGAAAGCGATGTCGATGTCCTTGACAGCCGACATTTCCGGGATATCCTCCGTATCACCGGCTATATAGATTCTAAGACCGTCGATAGTCAGGATATAGCCGTTATCACGGCCCTTGGGGTGGAACTGTGTGCGTCCCTCACTGTAATTATAAGCAGGAACGGCTTCAATAGTGAAGTCATCAGCTAACAGCAACTTATCACCATTTTTCATCACCTCACCAGAGCCATACATCTCGGCACACCGCTGATTGGTAATGAAACGTGTTTTTTCTCCAGACAGAATCTTGATGGCCTCCTGATTGAAGTGATCACCATGCTCATGGGTCACAAAGAGGTAGTCAGCCTTTGGCATAGCAGCATAGTCAATCGTCTTGTTTCCCAACTTCGTCACAGGGTCGATCTCTATCTCTTTGCCGTCATACTGGATGCGGATGCTGGCATGCGTCAGGGCATGAAACGTCACAGCCTTCCCGCTTTTGGTCTTAAACATATCCACCTCGTAGGTATCGGTAGTGACGGGCATCCCAGCCTCTTTCCACGCAATGATACCACCTTTCAGGTTCACGCACTTATAACCAACATCTGCCAGTTTACCAGCAGCATTGGCAGAACGACGACCACTACGGCAATAGACGGCTATCGTCTTATCCTTCGGCAGTTTGGCCTTGGCCTGCTCCATGAAATCGCTCTGAAACTGGTCGATAAGCATGGCACCCGCGATATGCCCCTCGGCAAACTCGTTGGCCTTCCTTACGTCAAGGATCACCACGTTAGGGTCTGCTGTCAGTTCGGCAAACTCCTTCACATCATAATTCTCAAAATTCTGGCTGCAAGCTGTGTTCAGCCCGAGGACAGCCAATAAGGATGTTAGAATCTTTTTCATATGCAGCATTTTCACTATTCACTATTCCCTTTATAGAGCCTCCAGAAAACGCAGCTCTGCCTCCAGCATCTCCAGTTTCGGCATAGGGCAGCCTGCCTCGCGGGCTATCTCCAAAGGACGCGTGTAGAGATAATAGATCTCCATGTGACGATGGAAGTCGTAGTCCAGTCGCATAGATGGCGAATAAGGCGTCATCGCATCGGTGGTCTCTATCATCTTATCAACAAACGATTCGTCCAGGTTCTTCACGCCTAAGTGCTGGGCGGTACTCACCACCTCCATCATCTGCTCACGAATCAGTTGACGCGTCGACGGGTTCTTCAGCAGCTGGTCAGTCTGCGTGTGCAGCGCTACCGTCATTCCGTTGAACGGCATGTTCCACACGGCCTTTTTCCATCGCGCCTCATGATATTCCACGAGTCCCGTCTCAATACCAGCCTCACGGAACTCATCCACCACAGCCTGTATCAGAGCTTCGTCCCTGCACGAGTAGTCAGCCATATTAATGCTGCCATAGCATTGATGGCTGACTATCCCGGGCTGAGTCTTTGCAGAACATATAAATGCCAGTCCTGCAGCCAGTTGGACGTTAGGAAACATCTTCTGCACATCCTCCTCCACCCCAATGCCGTTCTGAATGAGCACCACCAGCGTACGGTCATGAAGCAATGGTGGCAGCAATGCCGGGAGTTTGCTGTTATTGACTGATTTAAGACACACGAGCACCACGTCACACGCAGGCATATCCTCCGGACGCTGATAAGCATTAACATCATCCAGATGGAACG
>JAEEGL014696256.1_pt1 | contig 14752 bp, 12 predicted proteins | sample 9134231 | NCBI WGS metagenome assembly JAEEGL01 (sample SAMN16246548, study PRJNA631951) | gut metagenome | biome: gut microbiome; feature: rumen; material: fiber-attached | host: Bos | place: Iran: Karaj | collected 2018-10 | reverse complement strand
ATGCAAATATAGATTCACAAAGGGCGCAGGCTGCTTTAGCTCGTTCACTGGCTCGTTTGCAGGCTGCGCTTAAAGAAGGAAATTAGTATGAAAAAATCCATAATATTATTGTTAGCACTTGTCGCAACCACACTTTTTGTTATAGCTGAAGATTCAAGATTTACTTCTTCTCTGCGTAACTGTACATCATTTACAGAAAGCGGGACTGTTAACACCGAAGGAATGAACGTACAGTCAACCAAACAAATTATGGGTTGGGAGAGTGATAAGTGTGTTTATAAAGAAACTGTCAATTTTAACGGACTTAATGTAACGACAACTTGCAAACTTACAAGGCCTCAAATTGAGGAATTGACTTCTGTCATGGATGCTTATGCGCTTGTTCAGAAATATTCAAATGATAGTGTTAATACTTCAAAACTTTCTGAGGTACAAAACAATCCTGTAGTTAAAGCATGGAATAAATATCTACAAGACGGTTCTGTTTGTACTATGACAGGTTTGAAATAATTTTAATACACACAAACCTTGTTTCTGCCACTCTCTTTGGCATCATAGAGAGCTTTGTCTGCGCGTGCAAATAATTCTTCACCGGTTTCTGTCGGATTAAATTCTGCAATTCCCATACTTATAGTAACGTTTATTGATTCTGAGTCGATATTTTCCGAATCAAGCGTTATCGGTGTATTTTCAACAGTACTTCTCAAACGTTCACCTACTATCATAGCTTCTTCAATTTTCGTATATGGAAGAAGGATTGCAAACTCTTCACCACCATATCTTGACGGAATATCCGATTCTCTGAGTACTTGTTTGATAATCGAAGCCACTCCTCTAAGCACTGCATCACCGCTTGCATGCCCGTATGTATCATTTACTTTTTTAAAGAAGTCAATATCAATCATCATTGCACAGAGCGGATTATTTTGACGCTTTGCAGTTGCAATTTCCTGATTGAGACGAAGTTCGAATTGCCTTCTGTTATTAAGATTAGTTAATGCGTCAATTGTTGCATATTGAAGTATTTTTGAATACGCATTTGCTCTGTTTATAGTTATTGAAGACTGTCTGGTAAGCTGTTCAAGGTAGCTTATATCTCTTTTTGAAAGACTGTCAAGAGTACTCCTTGCGACCACACATCCTGTAATTTCGCCCTCGGATATAAGAGGGAAAGCAGCTATTTTATCATTGTTACTTAATATATACTCAGTTTCTGCCGTTATGTCCCTAACTGCATCGTACACACGCTCATCTTTGCATGCCTTAGGCCAAACAAGAACAAAATCATCTTCTTGTTTTAAGAATATATATATAAGATGGTCAGAAATAAACCTGTCAAGCATTTCTCCAATTAACGGCACAATATAGCTTAGTTCGTATTGAGTTTCAATAATCTTAGCAATATTTTTCATTGAATCATGAAACTCGACATTAATTCGCGACTGTTCATCCAAAATTATATTTTGTAGTTTCAAGGATACTTGAGATGCGAAAATCTTCATTAGAAAAAGAAATTTCATATCAACAGAAGTATTTTCCTCAAATTTTATACTTATAAGTCCAAAGACCTTATCTCCCCTGGCTATAGGCATATAAAGAGACTCCGGTTTTAGTAATATATCACCAATTACGGCAGGCAACTTATAGGCTTTTGAATTTATTACAAAATCATGCTCTTTTATATTATTAAATGCATCATAAATTTCTTGTTTTTCTTCTATGATACACCAGTTTTCAGCACAGTTCCGAAAGGTATCCGAGACACAATCATAAACATATAAACTTACATCACATACAGCACAATATCCATTTAATATGTTTCGAATATCATCTCTTAATTCAACTGTATCCTGTACTTTTGTTAATATATCTGATACCTGTGATAAAAAGTGAAGTTCTTTATTATCCATTAAAAATATTCTTCCTCGCTTTGTTTAAATGTTGCACGTCCTGCACAAGTCTTAAAGTTCTTTAATATAGCCTTATCAAATTCTTTGTCATCAACAATCTTACCGTTTACATATGTATACGCACCGTTTCCAAGAGGTGCATCTGAAAGTTTAACCGTTCCATATTCACCGCTTGTCATAAACTTCCTAGAAACTTCATTCAGTAAATTAAATATATATGCTGTCTGTAGACCGGACTCATCAGCAGATTCTGTTATCAAACGTGCCGCTTTTTCAAGTTCATCCCTGGATTCTCTGTAATTTTTTGTATGGTTTAGAAGAACCGCAAGGTTATAGTGTCCTTCGAATTTCATAGGCTCAAGCTCTATTGCTTTGCAATAATCCATCCCGGCTTTTTTATATTCGCCTCTAAGATGATAAGCTACAGCTCTGTTATAATAAACATCATAATTTCTCTTAAGAATTTTTGCAGCATCTGTATATGCATCGACTGCCTCGCCTAAAAGTTGATATGCCTGATGTTTTTTCTCCAAAGGCAAAAACATTGCTTTACGTTTGAATGCGACACCTTTATTATAATGTGCAATACCTCTGTTGCCTTTAATACTCTTTACATTGCTGTAAACAAAGGGTATCCAAAGTTGGAAAAGTTTTATATCAGGAATTATATCAAATTGTTCGATTGCTTCATCAAAAAAACCGAGATCCTCTGAATATACAATACCCAAATTCATCCTTGCCATAACAAATTTCGGATTATATTTAACCGCGTTCTTATACGCATCTACCGCTGAATAATAGTCTTCATAAACAGCATAGATATTCCCGAGATTATACCAAGCTTCATAATGCCCGGGGAAAAGGCCAAGCCCCTTTTTATAATATTCTAAAGTTTTAGCCATATTATCCTGTGAGTACGCCTGATCACCTTTATAAATATAATAAACACCCTTTACTTTTTTTAGCTGTCTTTCTATTTTTGGCTGAAAGAAGTACCACGCCAAAAACAAAATTGCTACAAATAGCATTAAAGAAAACAGTCTTTTAAAAAATAATCTCATACTGAATGAATTATAACATAGTTTATCAGTTTATTAAACATATGAACAGTAAATTAAAGCCGATACTTTAGCAAAATATACTTTTCTGTGTTACAATTCAACTATGGTAAAATCAGAAATCAATATGATTAATAGTGCGGATGTGAATATCGACGACCTTACACCTGCGATGAAAAAATTTATAGAAATAAAAAGGGAACATCCTGATTGCTTACTTCTATATAGAATGGGTGATTTCTATGAAACATTCTTTGAAGATGCAGTCCTAATGTCAAAAGAGCTTGAAATTACCTTAACAGGACGAGATTGCGGTGCTATCGGCAAAATACCTCTTGCAGGAATCCCGGCAAAAGCTATTGACGGTTATTTACAAAAGCTTATAGAAAAAGATATTAAAACTGCTATATGTGAACAACTTGAAGATCCAAAAACCGCTAAGGGTATTGTAAAACGTGGAATAGTCAGAATATTAACAGCAGGTACACTTATCGAAGGGAATCTTTTAAAACAAAACAGCAATAATTATATATGCGCAATATTTAACGAAAAGGACAAATGGGGATTTGCATACACCGATATTTCTACAGGTGAATTCAAAGCAACACAGCTAAATTATGAAACAATGCTTATGGAACTTGCAAGGATACAACCGGCAGAAATAATTGCACCGGCAAAAAGATTAAAAATTGAGCCGTTTCAAATTGTTCCCGAAGAAGCTATTAATTTGCCGGATGAAATAACCAATCTTTATAATTGCTCAAAAGTTCCGGGAAAAATTTTTGAAGAAAATTTTGCAAAAAACAACTTAAAACAAGTATTTAAAATTTCAACCCTTGATTCAATCGGATATAAAAATTGTCCTATCGGATTCAGGGCAGCTGCCGGAATTTTAGCATATATATGGGAAACCCTCAAAGAAGAGTTTCCTACTTTTAACAAAATCGAAACGTATGAAGTTTCAAAATATGTTTCACTTGATGCCTCAACAATTAAGAATCTTGAACTGACGGAAACACTCCGTGAAAAAAATAAGTATGGTTCACTGCTATGGGCAATCGACAGAACTTCTACAAATATGGGAGCACGACTTTTAAAATCTTGGATTTGCCAACCGCTTAAAGACATTGATGAAATAAAAAAGCGCCAAGATATAGTAAAAATTATTATTAAAAATACACAAAAAGGACGTGAAATAAAAGAGAATTTAAAAAATATCTATGACATTCAACGTCTTGCAACCAGATTAAGTAGCGGCTCTGCTAATCCAAGAGATTTTCTTGGACTAAAAATATCACTTGCAGTTTTGCCGGAACTTGTTGAAAATGCAAATTCTATCGGTTTGGATATTTTTGAATCAATATATGATAAACTTGAGAGTTTAAATGAATTTTGCGACCTTATCGAGCGAACTATCCGAGATGACGCACCAAGCCAAATAAAAGAAGGCGGCATAATAAAAGACAACGTAAGCAGTGAATTAGACTACTTTAGAGATTTAATGAATAATGGCGAAAGTTGGCTCAAAAAGTTTGAACAAAAAGAAAGAGAAAAAACAGGTATTAATATACTAAAAGTAGGATATAACAAAGTTTTTGGATATTATATAGAAGTTTCAAATTCAAACTTGAACAAAGTTCCTAACAACTATATCAGAAAACAAACTCTTACCGGCGGAGAAAGATTTATAACAGAAGAATTAAAAAATCATGAAGACGAAGTTTTAACTGCTCAAGTAAAAGCGTTCGAACTCGAATATAAATTATTTACTGATTTAAGAAACTATTCCAAAGAATTCGTCTCAATAATAAGAAATGCCGCTGAATGTATCGCAAAACTTGATGTACTAGTATCTTTTGCAATTACTGCAACTGAAAATAATTATACTTGTCCCGAGATTGATGAAAGCGGTAATTTCATAATAAAAAATGGCAGACATCCTGTACTTGAACAAGTTTTACCATTAGGTACTTATGTACCTAATGACATTGAACTATCTGCCAATGATTATACTAAGACAATGTTTATGATACTTACAGGACCTAACATGGCAGGTAAGTCCACGTATATGCGCCAAAATGCATTGATAGCTATTCTTGCACAAATTGGTTCATTTATACCTGCTGACTACGCGGAAATAGGCATCGTTGATAAAATATTTACTCGCGTCGGAGCAAGTGACGATTTGACTCTCGGTAAATCTACTTTTATGGTTGAAATGTCAGAAACAGCATGCATATTAAATAATGCAACAGAAAAAAGTCTTATATTAATTGATGAAATAGGACGTGGTACCAGCACTTATGACGGAGTTGCCATAGCATGGTCTGTTGCTGAATATATCGCAGATAAAATCAAAGCCCGTTGTATATTCGCAACTCATTATCACGAACTTAACGTAATGACACAGGCTTATCCTCAAATAAAAAACTACAGAATAACGGTAAGCGAAGAAGACGGGAATATAGAATTTTTAAGAAAAATTGTCCAAGGCGGAGCAAGTAAAAGTTATGGTATCCAAGTTGCAAAAATGGCAGGACTTCCCAAGACTGTTATAACACGTTCTATGGAACTTATGAAACAAATGCAGCGGGAAAATTCAAAAAGTCTGACTAGCAGGAAAAAGAACAACAGCATTCCGGATGTTCAAACGCCGCAATTAAATTTATTTGTAAATAGTTAAATAAGGATGTCTAATATGCCTGAAAAAAAGAGAATACTCATTATAGATGATGATACAGAAATTAGGGATTTGCTTGAATTTGATGTTTCCTCAAGCGGGTATTTTACTGATACCGCATCTGATGGAATGGACGGGCTTAATAAAGCATTGAACAACAAATATGATTTAATCTTACTCGATGTTATGATGCCTAAAATGAACGGTTTTGATGTTTGCAGAAATATCCGCCAAGCAAAGATAGATGTTCCTATTTTAATGCTTACCGCAAAAGGTACAATAGGAGACAAAACCAGCGGATTTGATAGCGGTGCTGATGACTACTTGGTTAAACCTTTTGACATTCAAGAAGTATTGCTCCGAATTCGTGTGTTATTAAGAAGAAATCAGCCAAAAGTTGAAACATATTCAACAAACGAGATCCTTCAAGTCGGAGAAATAGAAATTCTGCCAGATACACTTGAAGCTGTTATATTGAATAAAAAAATTAAACTTACTCCCACCGAATTTGAAATTCTATATTGCCTGCTGCAGCATTTTAATAAACCGGTAACACTCGCCACACTTCTTGAAGAGGTCTGGGGATATAGCAGCGATGAGGATGTAAGAATGCTCAGAGTACACGTAGGTGCATTGAGAAATAAAATAGAACCAGACTCTAAGAGTCCCAAATATCTGCATACTGTAACAAATGTCGGTTATAAACTGACTCCGTTTGGAGAATAGCATATGGTTAAGTTCTTTTCAAAAAGAAGACTTAAAATTGCTGAACAAATAATTGTTGTCAGCCTGTTTGCAGTACTGATACCAATGACTGTGAGCGGACTGATAATAAATAATATCAACCAGCAATCAAACAGAGCACAATTACGTTCAGCAGCAGTTATGATAGCAAAAATTGTTTCCGAAGAAATTGACGTTTTTACACATTCTATAAATAATGAAATAACACAGATTATAGCAACATTAGAATACTTGAATAATCCTGAACAGGAACAATATTATCTTGATATGATAATAAAAAAACTTCCCTTCTACAAAGAGCTTGCTGTTGTTGATAAATCTAAACTTGAACAATATAAAGTATATAGTCTGCAAGACAATTATTATGTTTTTAACAGAGAAATGGCTAACGGCAAATATCTCGTTGCAATTTTAGATTTGGAAAATCTGCATAAAAACCTATTTAGAACCCTCACTGAAGACAAGCGCCAAATATATGTCCTTGCAGGAGAAAATAATGATCTTGTCGCATCAAGCAATTATTCTGAAAGTGGCTATAAAAAAAGTATAGAGCAACTTCCGAATAATCTTAAAAACGATATCCCTGTTGTATATGGTGACGTTAAAAACCAGCCCCTGGTATACATAAAAAAAACTTCACCTGATTCAATTGTTATTGTTAATACACCAAAAGCTGTGAAAAGAAGCACAATTGACTATAACCGAAATAAAATCATACTTTCGATAGTTATAAGTATGCTTACTATATTCCTTGTAGTAGGAATTTACACATCATACCTATATACTAATATACGTCAGCTTTTCAAGGCAATTATTGCGATATCAAAAGGAAACTATGAACGCAGAATAAGGTTATTAACCAATATTTTCACTCCTTTCGAGATTGTATTCCTCGGAACAGAGTTTAATAAGATGGTTAGCCAAATCCACAAATCATATATTCAGCTAAAGAAAAAGAATAAGGAACTTAAGCAGTTAAACGAATTTCGTTCAAATATGATTGATACAGTGAGTCATGAATTTAGAACACCGCTTACAAGTATACAAGGTTATACTTCCAGACTTTTAAGACAGGATATAAAAATTGATGAAGAAACAAAACAGAAATCACTTAAGATTATAAAACGCCAGTCTGAAAGATTAAAACGTATGATTGAAGATTTACTTGTAATTCCTGATATAGAGGGAGCAAGGCTTAATGTCAATCTTATTCCTATTGCCATAAATACCATTATAGAAAATTCTATTCTTTTAGTTAAAAATGACTCAGGCAAAGAAATAATTAACAATCTTGAAAATTGTAATATAGAAATTATTGCAGATAACGACCGGATAGAACAGGTTTTCGTTAACCTTATAGAAAACGCCATTAAATACTCAAAAGATAGTTCTCCTATTGTTTTGGATTATGAAATTGTTGATAACAAAATGGCCATATCTGTTAAAAACGATTATGATATTATCCCGAGGGAAAAACTTAAAACGCTCTTCGACAAATTTACAAGAGTTGATGATAAAACAACAAGAACAACACGCGGAACCGGTTTGGGGCTATATATAGTAAAAGGATTAATTGAAGCAATGAGCGGAGAAATTCGTTTGTATTCAAACGAAGAGTGCGGATTCTGTGCAAAAGTTTATATGCCGCTTAATGAGGATACATAATGCAAAGACTTCCAGAATACTTAAAGCGCCCTATTATTGATACTGAAAAAACTAAAACTGTCAGAAAAATCCTAAAAGACAAATGCCTTAACACGGTCTGCGATAGTGCAAGATGTCCGAACAAAAGCGAATGTTATGCTAAAAATACAGCAACTTTTCTTATTATGGGAGATATTTGTACGAGAAATTGCAAATACTGTAATATTTCTTCCGCACGTCCAGAGCCATTAGATTTGGACGAGCCAAAACATGTAGCACAGGCTGTTAAAGAGCTCGGGCTTAAATTTGCCGTAATTACATCAGTAACCAGAGATGATCTGCCTGATGGCGGCATAGAACATTTTAAAAATTGTATTGAAGAAATAAGAAAACTCTCAAACGCAAAAATAGAAATTCTGACTCCTGATTTCGGTATAAAAAATACAAATGATTTATCGCTTCTTGATACAATTATTAAAGCTCAACCGGAAGTTTTTAATCATAATATTGAAACCGTAAAAAGCTTATTCAAAATAGCTCGTCCTCAAGGAAATTATGACTTTTCAATTGAAGTCTTAAAATATATCAAAGAAAATTCAAATATAATAACAAAATCCGGGATGATGGTCGGTTTAGGAGAGAGTCCCGCAGAGATAGAAGAAACATTGCGCGATTTAAAACAAGCCGGCGTTGACATCCTAACAATCGGACAGTATATTCAACCGTCAAAAACCCACTTGGAAGTAAAAAAATACTATACTTTAGATGAATTTGAAGAACTAAAAATTTTGGCTCAAAAAATAGGTTTTAAAAATTATCAAATTGCACCATTAGTAAGAAGTTCATATCAAGCTTTTCAATGCTGGCAAGAGGCTGCAAAATAAAATCTACCTATTCAAGGTATTATTTTTTTTGTATAATTTATTTGTCAAATAAGAAGAGAGAATCGCATTTTGGAAAATAACAGACCAAGCTGGACATCTAGGTATGCATTTATTATTACTACAATAGGTTCTGCTGTAGGATTAGGCAACATTTGGAGATTTCCATATATAATGGGGCAATATGGCGGAGCAGTTTTTTTAATAATATACATAATACTTATCTCTACAATCTGCTTTATACCTCTCATAAATGAACTTTATATAGGTAAACTTACCAAAAAAGAATGCGTTGGTGCTTATGAATCTATTAACCCTAAATTTAAGCCAATCGGTGCATTAAACCCTATAACCGGAATTTTAATTGCTTCATTCTATTTTATAGTAGGCGGTTGGATAATTAATTATATATACAAAAGTTTTGTATGCAACCAAATTTCAGATTTTGGAGCATATTTTTCGGAGTTTATACAAGCTCCCCTCTATCCTTGTATTTTAACAATTATATTCCTTTTTATTTGTATATTTTTCACTGCAAAAGGAGTTAAAAATGGTATAGAAGCTGCTAACAAAGTATTGATGCCTCTGCTTGCACTTATTTTAATCTTTCTTGTAGTCATTTCTCTTAATCTGCCTAATGCCAACTTGGGTTTAGAATATATGTTTAAGCCAGATTTTTCAAAAATTAATTCAGAAATGGTTCTCGCAGCTCTAGGACAAGCATTCTTCACTTTAAGTATCGGTATGGGGGCATTATTAACATATGGAAGCTATATAAAAGAAGATAAAAGCCTCGTTAAATCTGTATATACAATAATTTTATCAGACACTGCCTTCGCAATTCTTGCCGGAATTATGATTTTTCCTGCAGTATTTTCTTTTAATATGGAACCAAACTCAGGAGCAGGACTGGTTTTTGTAACACTACCAAAGATTTTTTCACAAGTACCATACGGTAACATAATTTCTTGTGCATTTTTTGTACTGCTATTATGTGCAGCAATAACTTCCGGTATAAGTATAGTAGAAGGTCCGTGCGCAACATTGATTGAAAGATTCAAAGTATCCAGAAGCAAAGCATGCTGTATATTGTTTTTTGTAATTTCAATCATTGCAATTCCAGCAACTTTGTCATTCGGGATATTAGACCACGTTAAAATCTTCGAACGTACCATATTTGATTTTCTGGACTTCTTTACATCAAACATAATGTTGCCGCTTAATACCTTATTTCTTTGCTTAGTTTCAGGTTGGTATCTACAAATAAAAGGAAACCGCATAATTAAGAACAGCCTACTTGTACTGTTATTCGATTTTGGGTTGAGATTTGTTGTTCCGATTGCACTTATTTGTTTGATAATTATGGGATTAAAATAACAATTAAAAAGGCGGAAATAGAATATTTCCGCCTTTTTAAATAAAATACTTTTCATACCTAACTTTGAGGAGCAAAACATGCTGTTACATTTCTGCCTTCCACCATTGGCTTTTTCTCAATAACAACAGGATCATTTGACAGATCATTGATAAACCTTTGTGCAAGATCTACTGCCAAATTAGAATGCTGCATTTCTCGTCCTCTAAGCATTACAACGAGTTTAACTTTATTACCTTGAGATATAAATTTCCTTATATTTTTAAGCCTTACTTCATAGTCATGTGTATCAATTTTATATCTTACCTTGACTTCTTTTATATCAACAACGTGCTGTTTTTTCTTAGCTTCTTTGGCCTTTTTCTCTTGCTCATATTTATACTTGCCAAAGTTTAAAATCTTTGCTACAGGAGGAGCTTGATTAGCACTTATTACAACCAAATCTAAATCTGCTTCTTCTGCCATTCTCAGCGCTTGGGACGTTGGAACCACTCCGTGGTTTTCTCCGTTTTCATCAATTAACCTTACTTCTTTTGCTCTAATGCGTTCATTAATTAGAGGCTTGTCCTTTCCCTTTGCGGGATTCTTATCTTCGTTTGCTATGGTTTTTCTCCTTTTAGTTATTTTTACATTCTTAATAATAACATGATTTAAGCATAATTCAAGTATTTTGCATTAATGCTCGTTTTGAGAAACAAAATCAGGATTAATTGCAAGCCAAGTGTAGTTTTTGTCTGCAGCCTGAGGAACTTCTAAAACAAAAGTTCCGCCATTTCGCCCACGGCTAAATGTTATATAACCATCATAAGCCAGATTATCAAGTGCATTTTTTATAGTTTTTGTACTAACACCATACATCCTCGAAAACTCTCTTATTGATGGAAGTTTATCCCCTTCTGATGCGTTTACTGTAATATAACCTCTAATCTTATATTCTACCTTCTCATATCTGTACAACTCGTCGGTAGAATCTTGAGAAAGAACTATTGTACCATAATACCCGCGCCTTGATTTGAGAATTCCTTCTCCTTCCAGTATTCTGACGGCATCATGTACAGTTTTTATACTTACATTGAACATCGAAGCTAATGATGAATTGGAAGGCAATTTATCACCGGATTTACAATTTTTTTTGACATAGCTTTTTATACGTTCTGCTATTTTATCCGCAAGATTTTTTATCTCTATGTTATGAACTTCAAATTTGATGTTTTTAACAATAAAATCATTCCCGTTTCTTTCAATAATACCTTGTTTTATAAGAGTATTGATTGCGATTCTTACAGTCGTATTCGGTACATTAATCTCTGATGATATTTTTCTTATTGATTTAAGCTTGTCGCCTTCTTTATATTTTTGAGAAATAATATACCCCTTAATAATTTCACAGGTTCCTTCTCTTTTGGATGTCAGCTTTTCGGTACATATTGCATTGTCTTTGATATAGGTTCCCACCTTTTGTTTAGATTCAATGAGCCCCTCATCCTCTACAACCCTGTACACATTTTGCATAGTCCCTAAACTCACCCCAATATGAAATGCCAGAGAGCCTTTTGTCGGTAAAAAATCTAAAGGTTTGATTTTACCTGATTCTAAAGATAAATTAATCCAATTTATAAGCCATGCTGAAATCTTGGCTACTTTATTTTCACCTACATTAAAAGAATGAATATGCGGCGCCATTTCAGATACAGAAATCCTTCTCGGAAAATCATTTTGTGACATTAAAGTTTCCTTAAATTAAATAATTAATTATTTTAATAATATCACAACTCAAAATTTATTTCTTCCATAATAATATAATATCCATTGCCCAAAACTATAAATAATTTTTTGTTTCGCCAGCCATTATACCTTTTTCTTTAAGCGCATCCTGTAAATATTTAATATCAAATAACATAGTATCGTCTTTTGCTTTTTCCATTGCAGAAGCATATCTTGCTTGAGCATCTTGAGTTATATTAGCAAGATCCCTGTACGCACCTTTCCTTTGGTATAAATCTTGCAAAAATCTTTCAATCTCTGGTTTTTTGTCTACAAAAAAATCAAAGTTGTCAGTTTTAAGCCCTTCGCATTCTCTCAAATGGAATTTTAATGCTTCAAAAGTTTGTGTCGGGTTCGGAATTTCAAATGTTACGTTTCGTTTTAATCTGCTAATTACAGCATCATCTATCTCTTTAAACGGTACGTTGCTTGTTGCAAAAACACGCACATTTTTAAGAGGCAAAATCATATCTAAACCGGTTATAAAAGATTGTCTGTTTTTACCTAAATACTCGTTATTACTACCTATTTTATCAATTTTTCTTGCGAGTCCGTCAACTTCATCAAAAAGAATTGTAATTGTCTTATCAGGATTTTTTTCAGCCTTTTCTTTAATAGCTTTAAACATATTAAGCATATTCGTAGCCGTACCGTCCACATATGAGTTGGCAAAATCTCCCAGCTTTATTGTTGCCATCTCACTATCAGCAGCCTTTGCATACATTCTGACAGTTTCAGTCTTACCGGTTCCTGGACCTCCCAAAAGCAAAGATGCATTTGGAAAACCTTTGTCACCAAGTCCGGCACGCTTCATATATTTTGGATCAAATTTTTCTGAATCTAAAAGATCAACAAAAAATCTTTGTATAGGTTCAGATAGCGTTTTTGTTGTTCTAATATCAGCAATATTCTGATTCTCTGTCAACTTTTCAAAATCAACATTAAAGATTTTTTCATTAGCTTTTTTACTTGTGTTTGCTGCTTCTGTTATACCTTTTTCTGTTTCTTCTAATAATTTTCTATAAAATTCATTTTTATAATTCCTCATAAACAATCTGGACAATAATACAGACAGCACAACTGAAATACCTATATTAGCAAATGTACTATATTTAAATTTTTCTTTGTTATTCGAATTCTCATTTATGTTTTTTTCTAAAATAAATTCATCATCCGGCATAGTCAAATCCTGCGGCATTGGCGCAGTCGTTCTTTTGGGGGTAAATTTTACATTATCGGATTTGAAATTTATTACACCATGTATTAAATTCATTATTCACCTTTTCCTAAAAATTCTGTTAGAAACTCTATCAAACTATTAGATTTAGCTGCACTTTCACTAGCAATTTCTCCTGCCGTCTTACCTTGCAATTTCAGAGCACCTGACAAGTATTTAACATCAAAAGGAAGTTGTTTATCCAAAACCTGCATTTCCTTCGAGTAATCTGCCATTGCTTGAGTTGTTACATTCTTTAAGTCTCTGAATGCACATTTTTTATCAATCATTTCTTGAATAAATGCCATAATATCTTCTTTTTTATCATCAAAGAAATTTGCACCATTTAAATTGCACCCTTTTACATCTCTTAGATGGAATTTTAAACCTTCAAATAATTGTTCTGCATTTGGTAAATTATAATTTATGTTTCTTCCGAATCTTGTAATTACAGCTTCATCAATTTCTTGAATGGGAACGTTTGTTGCCATAAATACATTGACATTTTTGTGTCTCAGAAGCTCTTCTAATCCGGTTATAAATGACTGTCTGTCTTTCCCTAAATGCTCATTATGTGAATCAATATTTTGAATTTTACGTGTTAGAGCATCACCTTCATCAAACAGAATTGTAAACTTTTTATTTGGATTTTTTTCAAGCATCTTGCTGATTTCTTTAAACATTTCTGACATACTTACTGCATTACCGTTTAAATATGAGTTTCCAAATGTAGTCATTTTTATAACAGCAAAATCACTTCCATCTGCTTTAGCAAACATCTTGATAGATTCAGTTTTACCTGTTCCACTAGCTCCAGTTAAAATAGCAGCATTTGGAAAACCTTTATTTTTAAGACCCGCTAACTCTAAATATTCAGGCTTAATTTCTTTAGAATTAATCATATCAACTAACATTGTTTTTACATCATCTTGTAAAGTTTTTGTCGTTTTTAAATCACCAAGAGTGGAATCACTAACCAATGACTTAAATTCCATCTGACTTTTCTTAAATCCAGCTGGATTGAACTTACCTGTAATACTTGCAATTGATACTGCTGCTATAGCTAAAAATGCAGCAAACGTACCAATACTTATACCCATTGAAATTTTTTTATCACGTTCAGCTTTTTTTCGAGCTTTTTCCTGCTCTTTTATAAATGAATCAACAGAGTCATTTTGAGCAGGTGTTGTTTGTGCTCTAAAATTTACTGTTTTACTTTTTTCCGGTACACTGACAGCTGTTGCTGTTCCTACACCTTGTACATTGTTCATACACACGTACTCCTATAAAATTTACACTTCTATCATGTATAAAACCGATTGGATTCAAAAATTGCCTATTTGTAACAAAATATTGCGTAATGTAAATTTTTGTAACAATTTTTCTTTATTTACTCAAAAAACCCTAAAGTTTTCACAAAAAATGCCGATATATATATTAAAGAAACAAAGGGAAAATAAAGGACACAGAAAATGGGTTT
>JAEEGL014509880.1_pt1 | contig 14752 bp, 11 predicted proteins | sample 9134231 | NCBI WGS metagenome assembly JAEEGL01 (sample SAMN16246548, study PRJNA631951) | gut metagenome | biome: gut microbiome; feature: rumen; material: fiber-attached | host: Bos | place: Iran: Karaj | collected 2018-10 | reverse complement strand
TTGTGGCGGGATTTGGTGTTAGTTGTTGTTATTTTGCGTAGTTGATGGCGCGAGTCTCACGGATTACCGTAATCTTCACCTGACCAGGATAGGTCATCTCGTCCTGTATACGCTTCGCAAGGTCGAAACTCAGAAGTTCCGTATCCTTGTCCGACATCTTGTCTGCACCTACTATCACGCGGAGTTCACGACCTGCCTGAATAGCATAAGTCTTTATCACTCCAGGATAACTCAGTGCCAGATTCTCGAGGTCATTCAGTCGCTTGATATATGCCTCCACTATCTCACGTCTCGCACCTGGACGGGCGCCCGAGATAGCATCGCATGCCTGAACTATTGGAGCAAGCATCGTCTCCATCTCCATCTCGTCGTGGTGAGCACCTACCGCATTGCAGATATCGTCTTTCTCGCCATATTGCTTGCAGAGTTGTGCGCCATACAATGCGTGGGGCATCTCGGGATTGTCCTCTGCCACCTTGCCTATATCATGGAGCAAACCTGCACGGCGTGCTTTCTTCGGATTGAGTCCCAACTCGGCTGCCATGGCGGCACACAGGTTGGCGGTCTCACGAGCATGCTGAAGAAGATTCTGACCATAAGACGAACGGTATTTCATTCTACCCACCATCTTGATGAGTTCGGGATGCAAACCGTGTACACCTAGGTCTATCGTCGTGCGCTTGCCTGTTTCGATTATCTCTTCCTCTACCTGCTTCTGAACTTTCGCTACAACCTCCTCTATGCGGGCAGGGTGAATACGACCGTCCGTTACCAACTGATGAAGAGCTAGTCTCGCTATCTCACGGCGAACTGGGTCAAATGCCGACAGAACGATTGCCTCGGGGGTGTCGTCTACAACCACTTCTACGCCTGTCGCTGCCTCCAAGGCACGGATGTTTCTACCCTCCCTGCCTATGATGCGACCTTTCATCTCGTCGTTCTCAATGTGGAACACAGAGACGGAGTTCTCGATTGCCGCTTCTGTGGCTACACGCTGTATCGTCTGAACGATGATTTTCTTTGCCTCTTTGTTCGCTGTCATGCGGGCATCTTCCATTATCTCGTTCACGTATGCCATCGCATTCGTCTTTGCCTCGTCTTTCAGCGATTCTACCAACTGTGCCCGTGCCTCGTCTACCGACAGACCCGAGATTGTCTCCAGTTGCTGCTGTGCCTGACGATGAAGTTTCTCCGTCTCACGCTCCTTGAACTCGATAGCCGCTTTCTGTTGCTCCATCTGTTGTTGGAGCTTCTGAAGTTCGTTCTGTGCACGGGCAACCTCACCTTGTTTCTGGTTCAATTGGCGCTCACGCTCCTGAAGACGCTGGTCTACCTGCTGCTGCTTCTGCATCGCCTGTTGTACCTGCTTCTCATGCTCCAACTTCAGAGCTATGAACTTCTCTTTCGCTTCTATTATCTTGTTCTTCTTCAGCAGTTCGGCTTCTTCGCGGGCTTTTGCTATGATGCCGTTGCCTACATATCGGAATATCAGATATGAAAGACCTGCACCAACTATCAGACCGCATACACCTATTATTATATATATGATGATTGGATTCATGGTTCTTGTATTTTTTTGTTAAGTTCCTCTAACTTCTTTAGCAAAGGCTTCAAATCTTTTTCACGGATATCCGAATGAAGATTTACGGCTACCTCCAACGCCGTATAGACCCATAACTTCTCAAGCGAGAGTTGGGGAAACGCATCTGCATATTTCCTGTAGGTCTCGTTCAATGTCACTGCGGCTTTCCTGTATACCTCTTCCTTGTCGCGGTCTACAGTCAGCCTTACCTCATGACAGTCTATGCGAAGGGTAATATTCTGTTTCTCAGCCATCTATCTCCGACTTCAGATTCGAGATTGTCTTGTCTATCAAATGAATCATACGCGTCAACTTCCGCTTCACCTGCTCACGCTCTTCTGAGTCTGACACCAGCGCATGCGCTATCTTCAGTGTCTTGTACTCCTCACGTAGGTCTGCCAACTCCTTGTGCGTCTGAATCATTTCTTGCCTCTGCCTGTCATTGGCATCGCTCAAGCGGGAGACCTCCTGCTTGAGGGTCTCGCGCTCACGGAGAAGATTGTCGATATTCTTCTCAAGGGATGACAGAAGTTCGGCGGAAGTCATTAGAAACTGTAACCGATGCCAAGACCGACTACCGACTTGAACTGTACACGCTCGCCTATGTTGCCTTCCTTGTCGGCTATCAGAACGCCGTTGTAGTATTTCAGACTCGTCGACAAGGTCACGTTCAACACTTTCAGGAACTGATAAGAGATTGCTACATCCCAGTCAACATCAAAGTGTCCGAAGTAACGGTTGTTGTTCGAATATTGGAAATAAGTGGTCGGGTCGTTGCTGCCTTCCACGTATGTCGGAAGTTCGAAACCTTTGCCCTGATAAGGTGAGAACAATGCCAGAGTGGTTCCGAGGGTCAGGTTCTCGTATTTGTATGCGATTGCGCCCTTGAAACTCAAACCTAGCTCTGCACGGAAGTTGCGGTATTTGGGGGTACCGTCGTCTTCATATTTGAATGTGCCGTATTTCTGCTGAAGAGTCGTGCGGAAGTCTGTGCCTGCAGCTACTGCTGCCTCATAACCTGCCAAATCATATGCTGCCTCCGCTACATCGTATGCCAGTTTCGCTGCATCATATTCGATTGAACCTTCTTCCAACTGATCCATTGCATATTGCAACTCGCCCAGAGCAGCCTCTTTCGTGTATCTCTGGTTCCATTTCTCACCGACATATGCCGTTGCTATACGACCTGCCACGGGAGACAGATATACCGAAAAGTCAGCGCCGTTGTAACTGTGCTTGTAGTCGATACCGACCGAAATGTCTGTATACGAAGGTGCCAGCCATTTCGAGATTGCGGGGTTGTATCCTGCTATGTAGTCGCGACCTATCGCATATTGGCTCTGGAAACTTCCGAGAGCGGTCAGATAGAAGTCTTTGTAGAACTCCCAACCGAACTTCGTCGACAACTTAATCTGGTCGTTCGTCTTCTGGAACGGGTCTTCTATCTGGTCAATGTAACTTACACCGAAGTCTGTGTCGAAGTTTGTCTCCCACGCTATCGCATCCTTGTGATACAATAGGTGAAGCTTCGCAAATGCTACACCGTTTACGTTGTTGTTACCGCCTGCTGCCCAGTTTACCAAACCTGTCGCTGCTGCATTCAGTCCCAATACACCGTCAAACTTCCATGCCTTCTCGCCTGTGTCTACCTTCTTCAGGTCGTCACCTGCGCTCTTCGCTGCATCTGCGTTGCCTGTCACTGTAGCTTTGTCTACATCTTGTGCATACATAGACATTGTTCCTATCATGCACACTGCCATAAGTAAGTGTTTGAATTTCATTGCTTTAAATATTTTAATAGTTTGTATAATGTTTATTGATTGGTCATATCCAATTCCACTGCAAAGATACTACAAATAATTGACATTTGCAATACCCTGACGAAAAAAATTTATTTTTTTCGAATTGAAATGTACACGCGAACCTCTCCGATGAAGCATAGGAAAAACATAAAGGTATCAAAGGTATCAAAGTTTCACATAAAAAAGCTCTCATTCACCCCCAAAACGTGTCAAATTATTAAAATTTTTAACGATTTCTCATGCGCATGTACGCATGTGCGCATTATGCATACGCGTACGTATATATAATAATATAAAAATTAATTTTTATATTATTATTTAAATACCCCTCTTTTTCAACCCCCTTTTATCCCCCTTATATCTCCCCTAATTTTACTTTTTTTAATCATTTTTTCTGCCGTTTTTTTCAACCAATACAGCGATTTTTTTAACACCAAAGTCATGATTCTCGACGATCTCCCCCTCCAAACCAGGTATCATACTGCTACTTTTCGAACAAAATCCATCCCCAACATGTTATGTATATCGTCTAAATTATGTGAAACTTTGATACCAATGATACCAATGACACTCTCATTTCGCATTTCATTCGCACGCATTCTATACTGAGTCTCAATTAAAACAAAGGAACTTTCCTCATTCCTCCTCGAGCAAATCCCGTCGGTTACTTCTTTATCACCCGAAGGAGGGGGCCATATGGATGAAAGATGTTTACTGCAATGATACCGATGAATAGTACGATTCTTACCCACTCTATACCACCTATTGGTATCATTGGTATCAAAGTTTCATAAAAATAAATATCCATACAACCTGCCTCAAGAGATGCCGGAAGTATGCTTTTCACCATACTCGAAAAAAAAATACACATTTAGTGTCAGAATATATACTCATGTTTGGAAAATTTATCGTAATTTTGCACCTGATAAAATATGTGTTAACCCGAAACCAACTTTTCAATATGAAAAACTTGCTCCTCAAGACTCTTCTCATCACACTCACATCCCTCCTCGCGGGAAATGTGTATGCAACCAGTCCTGTAGCACTTGTACCAGGTACTTATGATATGACAGGTGCACCCAATACAGGGAACTCTAAAGTATTTAAAATGTACCATGATATCTATTACGGAAGAAGTGGAGGAGGTCTCACATGTTCCAAGGGTATAGAAGCAAAGAGCGGAAGCATGATAGCATTTCAGATAGCACAAAAATCCACTATCAAATTTGAAGTGCTTAATTCAAAAAATAAAGAAATTACTGACACATGGAGTGTAAAAGCAATTTCCGCAAGTGATTTCAACGGGATTATCAAGCAGTATGACGATGGTGGAAAGGCTGACACATACTATTCAAACTCAAATCCAGAATTATGCACAATAACAATAACTCATGGTTCTAAGGCAAATTCTACAACCACGTCTGAAACTAACGAAACTTCAGCATTAGAAACTGGTATTTACGGATTTTATCTATCTACGCATTCTGCTGATGGTGATTATGTGACAAAAATCATTATTACTTCAGCAGGTAGCACCACCGTTATTCCCGTGGCTGGTGTAAGACTTGACAAGGACAAATTGACGGTGGAGGAAGGCAAAAGCGACAAGTTGAATGTAACGGTTGAACCTCGTGGAGCTACCAATACTAACGTCACTTGGTCTAGTAGCGACCCCAACGTTGCTACAGTCGACCAGAACGGAAATGTCACTGGTATAAGCCCTGGTACTGCCATTATCACCGTCAAAACCCAAGACGGTGGATATGAAGCCACTTGCGAAGTAACTGTCACCCAATCCACCACACCCATCGTTCACGTTACAAGCGTGGCTTTCTCAAAAAGCGAGACTTCTCTAACAATGACTGTCGGAGATACGCATCAGTTGAATCCTACAATTAATCCAAGTAATGCCACCAATCAGACAGTCACTTGGTCTGTGGACAAACCTGCTGTCGCAAGTGTAAACAACGGATTGGTTACTGCTTTGTCTCCTGGCACCGCCGAAGTCAAAGTGACAACTGTAGACGGCGGATTCGAAGCCACCTGTGTCGTCACCGTTACTGGCAGCGTCACTCCACCACCATCCACCGACCTCACCCTCCACGAGACAGAGGTCTACGAAGACCCCAAAGGCTACAACACTCCCCTCGTTCAATACAACAACCGTGATTATGAGGTATATTATGCCACTCGCGATAAAGAGGATTCAAAACTATGTGTTGCAACTACCAATGAAGACAAAACCCCCGAAAGCCTCACTACACGAACTTCAGATTATAACTGCACCGCAAACGACGGTTGGTTCCACCTGGCAGGAACTGGTTGGAGCAGTTCTTCTGATAATTTGGGCGAGGAGTTCGGAACTATGTCACGACGCCTTGATTTGGACAACTCTTCAGAGTTTACCATGCACATAAAAGGTTTCGACCAATTCGCGATTGTGGCACGCGATAAGAAAATTGATACTTCTTCGGGGGGAACAAAACCTGAAAACAACAGGTATCTCGAGGTATATGTAGACAATGTATTACAGAAACAACAGTTCAGCTCAGATCCTTCAATCCGCCGTTATGACATATCCACTCAAGAACATGTGATACGCGTAGTTCACATAGGTTCGGAAAAAAGTGCAATATATGCCTTCTCACTTAGGGTGGCTTACGTCCCCAAAGTAAAGCATCTCTCTGGCAACGACTCCACTCAATCCGTTCTTCAGACACAGCAGTTGGCACCCATTACATACTATCTCAAGAACAAAGTGCATGAAGCAGAATTCGCTTGGGACGGTCCCGAGGCTACTGGTATTAGCATGCAGAAAGGCACCAGCGACACCCTTTATGTGCAAGGTACTGCCAATTGCCCCAACGGTGTTTACAAGTACACCATATCCGCAAAAGACGAAGCCAACAACGTCATAAGCAGCATCAGCGGAAAGTTCTCTGTCACCAGCAAAGTGGCTTTCAAAAACATGATCGACACAGTACGCACCGTATATGAGAAATCAGCCATGGCACCTGTCGAGATTCTTTATTACAGCATCAACAAAGATGACCTCTCATGGCAATGGACTGGCACTACACCTGCGGGTCTCGGTTTTGCCGTCGACGAATCCACACATACTCTCAAACTCAGTGGCACACCAACCACTGTAGGCGTCTTCCCCTACTCTGTCACACTCAAAGATGCCAACACCATCGAGGGAAGAATAGAAGTGGAATCCAACAGTCCTACCGTCGTGCCTGGTGCCACCAAGACCATGCTCTATCTCTACAAAGACAACAAGACTTCTGGCATTTACAACAACCTCATTTCCAGTTACAACTATTTTGCACGTCCTGCAGGTGGAGCTGCTCCTGGCACTGTTGACTATAGCGCATACGACTTCATCGTCATCTCCGAGAGTGTCGATGCCAACAACGAAGAGGTGCTTTCTCTCATTCGTGACGGAAACACTCCTATCCTTAACATGAAGAACTTCACCTACACCACTTCACGTCTCGGCTGGGGATTCCCTGACAACGGTAGTATCAACAACACCGACATCACCGTGTTGCAACCTGCCCACCCCATCTTCAAGGGAGTGAATCTCAAGCAAGGTAGCACAGTCAATATTCTCAGCGCAGTGCAAGGCAGAGGTCTCATGCCAGCAGAAATCAATTATCAAGGCACTCTGCCGCTCGCTACTGCTCTCAAGCAAGGTGCTCTTTACGATGAGGACGGCGATGAGGAAACATTCATACACGAAGTCCCCACGTCCATGAGAAAGGCTAAATACATCCTCTTCCCAGTATCACAGCAATCCGCTGCCAATCTCACTGCAGACGGCAAGAAACTGCTCACCAACATCATCAATTATCTCCTCTCCCCAGAGAGTTCTGGAGTGCAACTGCCTGAACTCAAAATCACTTCTTTCTCTATCGACGGAAAGAATGCTGTCATCGACGAGGACAAGCAGGAGATAGTTCTTGAGTTGCCAGAAGGTACCGACCTCAGCGCATTGACGCCACAGATTACTCTGTCTTCCGACCTGTCGCACGTCACTCCCGCGTCTGGAACCGCAATCGACTTCTCCGATACCTATTTCGGTGTCAACTTCACCGTTAGCGACTATATCAACCGCCGTGTCTACACTGCCTTCATTACTACTCCTACAGGCTTGGAAGACACTGATCTTGAGGGAGTGAAGTTCGATGGTACAACCCTCCACAATCCTCATGGTGTTGCGCTTAACATCTATGACGTGTCTGGCAGATTGGTCACCACCACCAACTCCGACTTCTCCTTCGTCGGTATGTCGCATTCGCTCTATCTCGTCGTTGCCAAAGATGCCAACATAAAGGTAATGTATTGATATTGTTTCGACAACACAACCACAGGTGAACACCACTGGAGGGGAATCTACAGAATTCTTCATTTATAATTTTGAAAAAAACAAAATTATCACTATCTTTGCAGCGTGAAGAGTAGTTCCCCTCAAAAACCCAAAAGAAGACATCTGACTCCCAAGCAACGCAAGTTGCTAAGGCGCAGAATTGCAATAACTATCGTTGTTGTAGTTCTGCTTCTGCCTGTCATCGTAGCAGCTGTTCTCTGGTGGAGAGGACTGCTCCCTACACGTGAGGAATTGCCACGATACAAAGAGCGAATCCTCATCATGCTCCAGGGATGGAAGCACACCCGACTTCCTCATGGAGATGTCATTGGTATCGACATCTCCCACTATCAGGGAAATATCGACTATGAGGAACTCTGCTTCCACATCGACAACACCCGACGTCTCTACAGTTCCGAAAAGAAAGACACTCAACGTCGCCCTGTCGACTTCGTTATTGCCAAAGCCACACAAGGCAATCGTATGCAGGATGCCTACTACAACCGCAACAAGCAAGGATGCAGAGAGCATAGCATTCTCTTCGGTGCTTACCATTTCTATTCTCTCCTCTCGTCTGCCACATCTCAAGCCGACAACTTCATTCATTTCGCACAACTTCAAAAAGGCGATATTGTGCCTGTACTCGACATAGAACCTGTCGACGAGCGTCTTCCAGAGCAGGATTCTGTGCTCAAATGGCTCCAGATTGTAGGAAAATACTATGGAGTCAAACCCATGGTCTATACCAACGAGAAAACCTACAAACAGTATTTCCTCAAGACCAACCTTTTCAAGCAATATCCCTTCTGGATTGCCAGATACGGAGGCAGAGAACCCAGCAAACACCACGTGATGTGGCAATGTGCCGAGAGCGGACGCGTAGGAGGAATCACAGGACCTGTCGACCTGGATGTCTTCCGAGGAACAATGGCTGACCTCAAACACTTGTACGTAATAAAATAAACCTACCGCAAATCCAGTAATCTAGTATTCTAGAAATCTAGGAGTCTAGTAATCTAGGAGTCTAGTAATCTAGCCCCCCCTGTGATTTGCAAAAACAAAATATTATATCTAACTTTGCAGGAAAATTGTTAAAATGAAGAAACTTGTATTGATAGCTGAAGAACAGGAAAGAGCACTGGCAGAGCAGTATTTCCCTGGCATTGAGGTGCTCGTTACTGGTGTGGGCGCACTCAACATCATGAAGTCAACACGCAACATCCCTCTCGACACCGAGATTTTCAATATCGGATATGCAGGTAGTGCGAACTTCGAGATTGGTACTATCGTAGAAGTCACCGAGTCACGTCTCAACCACCCTAATGTGGACTATCCAGAACCCAAGTACATGCTTGAGAATCTTCAATTTTCTCAATTTTCCAATCCTCAAATAAAGAATGCCATCTGCTATACAGGTGTGGATTTTGTTCTGCAAAGCAACTATAAAGACTGCGTGTTTGATATGGAGTTGGCATTCATCTGCGGAATGGGATTCAAGCATGTGCATGCACTCAAATACGTAAGCGACAACCTCTCTTTGCACGAATACAGAGAAGTGGGAGCGGGAGTGTAATGCATAAGCCATGTGGGAGAGATATTCCCACAGATGGCACAGATAATAGGAGATGAGCACAGTTTTTATTGTTAAAACAAACTGATGGTGTTATACTCGATACCAAAAAAACTATTGATAGAATAAGGAAAACACATTCGAAATCACACTATAATTTCTAAATATATAATCTTATGAAAGACAAAAAGCAAAAAGGTTACAAGTGGACGTTTCAGAAGATAGGAGGCGCCACAAGAATTTTCATCAAGTCGGGCGAAGATCTTCGCCACCTGGGTGAACTCGACAAGAAAATGTGGACAGTGCTCAGTTGCCCTGTCACTGGTCTGGAAATCGCAGACGAGAGTCTCGCTTACATGGATGCCGATGCTGATGGCAAGATCCACCTCGATGACGTGGTTGCTACCACCAACTGGTTGCTTGAAGCAGTAAAGAATCCCGACAACCTTCTCCTCGGAAAAGATGGAATCGCTCTCTCTGAAATCAACCAGGAGACCGAAACTGGCAAGCAACTCTACATCTCTGCAAAGCAGATCCTGGAGAATCTTCAGAAAGAAGGCGAAGTGGTTACAGTGGCTGACTCAAGCGACAGTATTGCCATCTTTGCTCAGACACGTTTCAATGGCGATGGCATCATCACCGAAGGTTCTACCGACGATGAAGAACTCAAGAAGGTGATTGCTGCTGCAGTGGCTGCCACAGGTGGCAGTCAGGACCGCAGTGGAGTTCCTGGTATCAATGCCGAACAGATCGAAGCATTCTATCAGGCTCTCGCTGACTATTCGGCATGGTGCGCACAGAAACCCGAACTGCCTTATGGAGAAGACACCGACAAGGCTATCGAACTCTTCAATGCACTCAACGCCAAAGTCAAAGACTTCTTCCTCAGAAACAAACTGGCAACCTTCGATGCTGACAGCATTGCCGCCCTCGATGTACAAGTAAGCCGCATTGAAGCCATTTCTGCCGACAACCTCACAGAGAAATGCGAAGAGATTGCATCCTACCCCATCCAGCGCGTTACTGGAAAACCCGAAATCGACCTCAATGCTCCTGTCAACCCCGCTTGGGCTGAACAATTCGCTGCTCTGAAAGCTATCGCTGTAGATGCAAAGAAGAAAGTGCTCACCGAAGCAGAATGGGATGAAATAGGCGCTAAAACAGGTGCTTACACCGCATGGGTCGGAGCAAAAGCTGGTGCTATCGTTGAGAGTCTCGGCGAAGAAGATGTCAACGCTATTCTCAAGAAAGACCAGAAAGCTGCACTCCTGGAGATTGTTGAGCAAGACAAAGCGCTCGAAGCAGAAGCCAATGGCATCGATATGGTGGACAAACTCACTCATCTCTATCGCGACTACTACACCGTTCTCAAGAACTACATCACCCTCCAGGATTTCTACGACAAAGATCAGAATGTCAAGGCTATCTTCCAGGCAGGTACTCTCATCATCGACCAACGTGCATGCCATCTCTGTATGAAAGTTGCCAATGCTGGTGCTCACGCTGCTCTGGCTCCTGTCAGCGGTATGTATCTCATGTATTGCACTTGCACCAGCAAGTTCCGTCCTGCTCCAATCGAGATCGTGGCTGCCATGACTGTAGGAGAAACAGGCGACCTCTATGTAGGCAAACATGCTATCTTCTACGACCGCGAAGGACTCGATTGGGATGCTACCATCACCAAGATCATCGACAATCCTATCAGTATCAAACAGGCATTCTGGTCACCCTACCGCCGCCTCGTTAAATGGGTAGAAGACACTATCAACAAACGTGCTGCCGAGAAAGATGCCAAGATGATGGCTGATACGCAAGGCAAGTTGCAAGATACTTCAGCCACAGGTCCTGATGGCAAACCCGCTGCACCGCAACAGTTCGATGTTGCCAAGTTCGCTGGTATCTTTGCTGCTATCGGTTTGGCATTAGGAATGATAGGCGGTATCCTCGGAGCATTCTTCGGTGCATTCACCGCTTGGTGGCACTGGGTTCTGTTCATCATCGGTGTACTCCTGCTCATCTCTGGTCCTAGCATGATCATGGCATGGCTAAAACTCCGCAAACGCAACGTGGCTCCGCTCTTGAACGCCAATGGTTGGGCTGTCAACGCTGCTTCCAAAGTCAACATCCCGTTTGGCGCTACTCTCACCGACGAGGCCAAATATCCTGTTGTCAAAGGTAAAGATCCGTTTGCTAAGAAAGGTCTGCCTTGCTGGGCTAAGTGGTTGATTGCCATACTCGTTATTGCTGCTATCGCATGCTGCCTCTGGATCTTCGGATGCCTCAACAAATGGAAAATCTATTCTCCTATCGAGAAATATCGTCCTGCTGTTGAAGAAGTAGCTGAAGCTCCAGCAGAAGAAGCTGCTGATGCTGCAGAAATCGCCACAGAAAATGCTGAAGAAGCAGAAGATGGCGAATCGCAGGATTAATCAGCAAACCTGTATGTCTCAATCAAAAAGAAGCGCCTCGTGCGCTTCTTTTTGATTATCTATTCGCTATTCGCTATTAATTATTCGCTATCATAATGAGCATTCATCACTCATGGTGATAGGGCTCGTTGCGAAGAATTGTCATTGCCCTGTATATCTGCTCTACAAAGAAGAGTCTTACCATCTGATGCGAGAATGTCATCTTCGATAGCGACAACTTGCCGTCTGCCCTCTCATACACATCCTTGCTGAAACCATAAGGTCCTCCTACCACAAACACCACATTTCTCCCTGCTGTCATCAGTCGCTGCATATAGTCCGCAAACTCCACCGATCTGTATTCTTTCCCGTGTTCGTCAAGCAATATCAGCATATCCGAGGTTTTCACTTCCGAGAGTATCATGCGCCCTTCTGCCTCTTTCTGTTGCTCTTCCGTGAGACTCTTAGTGTTTTTCAGTTCTGGAATCACCTGCAAACCGAAACTCACGTAATGCGACAAACGGTTTCTGTATTCGTCTGTCAATGCTTCTATATGCTTGTCGGTGGTCTTCCCTACCACCAGTAAAGTAACTTTCATAACCTTATTTTATTACTTTATCCACTATCTCCTCTTCAGCAACACCTGCATCTGCAGTTTTGCCCAGATTCTTAAGCGAATCTATCAACGATTCTTTCTTTTCCAGTTCTTTTTTCAGAGAGTCTATCAGCATTTCGCGCTTGTCTATCTGTCTGGCATGATTGTCGAAGATGTCGCGTATCAACTTGTCCTGATCGATATTCTCTCGCGCTGCCTCTTCATGAAAAACCAACTGACTCTGATTGATCCCCAACCGCTCTGCATGATCATACAGACGATCACGGTTGTCATCACTCAGCCTTCCTCCCGCAACATATATGTCTATCTCCGCAGGCGACACATCCGTATTCACCTTATAATCATATATATAGCTATTCCCCAGCGTCTTGTTTTCACTGATCAACTCCGATGCCGAACGCTGTATATTGTTGTCTTTCACTATGCTTATCGTTGACAACAATCCTGGGATTATGATGATTAGCAATATCACGTATATAATCCATTGGCGAGCCCTCTGTTTACGTTTGTCCTCTATCTGGACAGTCGGATACTTGAAATACTTCACCATCACAAATGTCGCCAGAGCAATGAATATACTGTTTATGCAAAACAGATACATCGCTCCCAGTGCATAATGCCAGTTCAGTTGCGCTATTCCGTAACCTGCAGTGCACAATGGAGGCATCAATGCAGTGGCAATTGCTACACCCGATATCACCGTGCCCTTCTCTTTCCTGCTTACTTCCACTATTCCTGCCAAACCGCCGAACAATGCTATCAACACATCATATATCGTCGGATTCGTACGCGCAAGAAGTTCCGTGGGATGCTCCAGATTCAATGGGGTCAATACAAAATACAACGTGGATGCCATAACCGATATCACCACCATCACCAGTAGGTTGTTCAGCGATTTCCATACCAGATTAGTGTCATTTGTGCCCAATCCCAAACCGAATCCCATTATAGGACCCATCAATGGTGACACCAGCATCGCGCCGATTATCACGGGAATACTGTTCACATTCAGTCCTAGCGATGCTATCAATATGGCAAAAAACAAAATGAAAACATTTGGTCCGCGAAACGTCACGTTGTTCCTGATAGTGGTCATTGCAGGCAATACATCTATATCACCCGACAAATTTACCAAATCGCGCAAATAATTGCCGAAACTTTTCACTAACTCCTTCAAAGTCATAGGTTATAAATTTATTTGCCGCAAAGGTACGAATTTTCTTTTAATATCCAAAAAAATTTTGTAACTTTGCAGCCGTAATATGCGCATATGCGAACTTGTTTTTTTCACACGTTTGATTAATCAATTCACTCATCATCATGAAATACATACAACCCGAAGAGTTGAACCAACTCATTGCACAATGGTTCAAAGAAGACATTGGTGACGGCGACCATACCTCACTCAGTAGTATTCCTCCAACTGCCATGGGATGCCAGCAGCTTATCATCAAAGACGATGGCATTCTCGCAGGTGTAGAAGTGGCAGAACATGTCATTCACTTCTTCGACCCGGAACTCCGCATGGAAACGTTCATCCATGATGGTGCTCAAGTAAAAAAAGGTGACATCGCTTTCCGGGTATATGGAAAAGTCCTCTCACTCCTGCAGGTTGAGCGCACTATGCTTAATATCATGCAACGCATGTCTGGTATCGCTACCACCGCTCACCTCTATCAGTCACTCATTCAAGACACTGGTTGCCGAGTGCTCGATACACGTAAAACCACTCCCGGACTACGTCTTCTGGAGAAAGAAGCAGTCGCTATCGGAGGAGGTACCAACCACCGTATCGGACTCTTCGACATGATTCTCCTCAAAGACAACCATGTCGACTTTGCAGGAGGTATAACGGCTGCTCTCACGCGTGCGCACGATTATTGCAAGGAGAAAAAGAAAGACCTCCGCATTGAGATTGAAGTGCGTAATGAGAAAGAGATCAACGAAGCACTCGCTACCAATCTCGCAAACCGACTCATGCTCGACAATTTCACTCCCGAGCGCACCCTGCAAGCAGTTAGAATCATTCGCGAGTGGGAAAAGCAGAATGGTCGCCATATCGAGATCGAGTCCTCCGGAGGAATCACCTTCGATACCATTCGCGACTATGCAGTCACTGGAGTCGATTTCGTATCGGTTGGTGCTCTCACGCACTCCGTAAAGAGCCTCGATATGTCATTCAAAGCAGTGAAACAGTAAGAAGATTATCCATAATATCGTCCTCGAAGACAGGCAAAAACACAAGCCGGCTCAAGCCGAGTGTTTGCTCACTCTTTGCCCACTCTTCAGGAACACTTCAAATAGTAATATTGTCAATATAACACTACTATGATACAACAAAGAATCAATTCTCTAAGAAAATTAATGCAGGAGCACGGACTCAGCGCTTATATCGTGCCGGG
>JAEEGL013289397.1_pt1 | contig 14752 bp, 16 predicted proteins | sample 9134231 | NCBI WGS metagenome assembly JAEEGL01 (sample SAMN16246548, study PRJNA631951) | gut metagenome | biome: gut microbiome; feature: rumen; material: fiber-attached | host: Bos | place: Iran: Karaj | collected 2018-10 | reverse complement strand
CGATAAAACAAGAAAACTATTGCCAAAGAAAAAGAATTTTGTTATAATTTAACTCGTATTGGCGATGTAGCTCAGCTGGCTAGAGCGTCCGGTTCATACCCGGTAGGTCGAGAGTTCGAATCTCCCCGTCGCTACCATTTAAAATTACTCTGACAATAGTCAGGGTTTTTTATTTTTTAGACATTAGAACCTAACCACAAAAAAAGAGTTTTTAAACTCTTTTTTAATTAGCTTTTAATACCGCACTATAAGTGTATCCAGCTTTTTCCACAAACTTAAAGCCGTTTTTATTTTTGGTTTCACCATGATGTAACATATCAAAATCTTGCCACTTGGCTATTAAATTATTGTTTTCATCGAATAGATAAATAGTAAAATAACATGTTTTAAAAGATAATTCATTATCCGTTGCGGAAGGCTTTGTATTCTCGGTCAAATTAATGGTATATGAGAAGTTAATCTTTGAGTCATTAATAGATGAAACCTTACCCGTAAATGAATTGATCTTGCATGTATTAACCATAATTCCTACACCAGATGTCGTAACCTTATAAGATGGTGTAGTTGGTTTTGTTGGTTTTGGATTATTAGTAGTAACATTATTGCTTGGTTCAGTTGTATTAGTATTAACTTGCGGATTATCTTCGATTGGTGGTTCATTAGTTTCTTCTTGATTATCTTCAACCTCGTCTACATCAAATAACACAATGTTATTAATTGTATTTTTAATACTATTAAAAACCTCATTACCATCTTTACTAAATGAGTATGGTATTAGAACAAGTCCTCCGATGATTAATAGAACACCAATCAAAGTCATAAAGGTATTACTTTTAACACCTTCATGTTCATAATTTGTATATCCACATTTGGGACATTTATTCATTAGCATTGGGGTTCCACATCGATTACAGACCTTTTCTTGTTTTTGTTTAGATAATGAATTTAAAATAATAAAAACAAGTCCTAAACCGATTAATAAAATAGTAATCATATTATCAACCTACCTCTCTAGTATTAGTATATCACATTAATCAACTTTAATGTTCTCACATATATAACATTCATATAAATCTTTTAATTCATCATAAGCATTTTGCGCATTATGATAACTATCAAAGATGCCAAATACTGAAGAACCACTACCAGACATTAAGGCATTTAAAGCACCACATACAATTAAGTGTTCTTTAATTTCTTTAATATCAACAACTTTTTCAAAATCATTATACAAATATTTTGCCACACCTTTTACAGAACCTTTTTCTAAAGCACTCATTAGTTGATTAATTGTCTTTCTCTCAGTTCTTTTCTTCTTATCGAGTAATTGATACATCTCCTTAGTTGAACAATTAAGATTAGGTTTAATGACTACCAAATAATATTTTAGGTTGTTTTTAATTATTTCTACTTCATTACCAAAGCCACTTACTAAAGAAGTCTTTTGATAATAACAAGGAAGAACATCAGCACCAATCTTCGAAGTTAATTCCTTTATTTCTGGTTCGGAAATGTTTAAATCATATAATTGTCTAACTAAATCAATAAAAGTAGCCGCATCGGATGAGCCTCCCGCTAATCCAGCTTCTTTAGGAATTCTTTTTTCCAATGTTACTTTAACACCCTTAATAATGGGATATTTAGCTTTTAATAATAAATAAGTTTTATAAATAATATTATCTTCATTTTCTAAAGATTTATCATTACAAATTAATTTAAAACAATTAGCCTTGCGAACGGTAATATCATCATAAAGGTTAATAAAATCAAAAATTGATTTTAGATTATGATAGCCGTCTTTTCTTTTATTTAAAATATTTAAATATAAATTTATTTTGGCATATGCCCTTCCTTTTTTGACCTTTTCTCTATAATCACATATAAAGCAGTATATTAATAAAATAGCAATTAGAACACAGAAAATAGCAATTTTTAAAGGACTGTTTGATCTTGGAGCTTCCTCGGTTACCACATTAATTACTTGATTATATTCGGTTGAATAAAATAGTATCATATAACTTCACCATCCAAACTAAATGACTTCGCATCGGTTATCTTAACGTTGACAATTTTACCAATAAGATCTTTTGGTCCATCAACATTTACCAATTTAAAGGTATCAGTATAACCGTATACTTTACTTTCATCTTTATCTGACACCCCAATAATTAATACTGGTACTTCGCGATTAAGTAGTTTTAAATTGCTTTCTTTAGAATAATTGTTAACAATTTCATTTAGACGATATAACCGTTCTTCTTTTTCTTTCAATGGAACATTATCTTTCATAAGTGATGCAGCAGTACCTTTTCTTTCCGAATAAATAAAAGTATACGCATTATCATACTTACAATAATTAACCATTTCGAGTGTCTTTTGGAAATCTTCCTCGGTTTCGCCTGGGAAGCCAACTATAATATCGGTTGTAATCGATACATTAGGTATTTTGGCTTTCATTTCATCAAATAATTTTTTATATTCTTCAGCCGTATAACGACGATTCATTTTCTTTAAAATAGCATCACTGCCTGACTGAAGTGGTAAATGAATGTAAGGCATAATATTATCATATTTGGCAATTACATCAATCATTTTACTAGTAAAATTCCATGGATGAGAGGTTACAAAACGAAGTCTTGGAATACCTAATTTGGCAACGCTCTCTAAAAGATCAGCAAAATCATAACCAAGATTCAAATCTTTACCATAAGCATTAACGTTTTGTCCTAAAAGAGTTATTTCTTGATAACCATCTTTAACTAATTTTTCGCATTCATTTAAAATACATTCTATTTTACGAGAACGTTCTCTTCCTCTTGTAAAAGGAACAATACAGTAAGTACAAAATTTATCGCAACCATACATGATATTTACCCATGCTGATATATTTGAATCACGATTATAGATGATATTTTCCGGTACCACATCGCTATTCGAATGAACCTCAATGTTTTGTTTACCACTCTTTTCAATTAATAATCTTGGTAAGTCATAAATATTGTTTGGTCCAATAATGATATCAATATATTTGTGATTTTTTTGAAAGTCTTCCACTACATCCGTTTGACCAGCTAGACAACCCATAACACAAATAATTAAGTCCTTCTTTTCTTTTTTTAGGTGATGACATCTACCTAAAAAGCCAACGACTTTCTCATGAGCATTTTCTCTTACAGCACATGTATTTAAAACGATAATATCAGACTCTTCTAAAGTTTCGGTTTTTATACAACCTAGTTTTTCTAAATAAAAGGCTATTTGTTCACTATCATGAACATTCATCTGACAACCATAAGTTCTTAAAAAATATTTTTTTCCTTTATATATATCATCAATATTATTATCAACATCCAAATAGTTAATATCAACTTTTGAACGATTTTTTGCTTCATCATAATTTGGTAATTTCACACCCATCACCTTCGCCTGTATTATAACAAACCATTATCTAAATTGAAAGGGGTTTTGAATGATGTGGGTTTTTATTTTGGAAGATTTTAAATAGAGAGTTGTATGATATGAAATAATAATTTATAGTGTACTCAAAACCCGCTTTCAATTAACATTATAGCAAGAAAAAAAGCCTTATCAAGGCTTTCGACAAAACATATCAAAACTTGTTATTTTTCGACTTTTTTCTTAGTTTCTTTTTTAGGTTTTCTATTCATTACACATTGATTGAATAAATAAGTTATTACCTCTAAAGCACCAATGATTAAGAAATAAGAAACAAATGATAATGTGGCAGTAAACATCACTGCGCAAATAAACAAGGAAATATCAACTTCAGCTTTATATTTCTTTAATTCATTTAATTTTTCTTGAGTAAATAATTCTTCTTCAGTGTTAACACCTTTAACAAATTTACCTACTTTACCGCAGCATACACCTAATAATGCATAACACAAACAATGAACAAAATATGGTAAGGCTATTTCAAAAATAATAATTGCAACTTTCATGCCTTCGATAGCACTTGCACCTTCGGTTTCACCATAACTATTTATCTCTAAAAACATTTCCCATAAAAACTCTTTACTTTGAAAAGCTTCTAGTCCATTAATGGATGCATATAATGTTGAAAGTGTTCCAAATAGGAATAGTGTTATAAAGGCAATCGCCATAAGCCAAACAGCAACTCTAGATAATATCGATATACCCTTAAGTAATGGTTTTAATTCCGCAACCTTTCCTAATGATTCTTCCAAAGTTTCTTTCTTTTTCATCTAATCAACCTCTCTTCATTATCTACATCATATCACATTTGTTAAATAAATGTTAAAAACTTGTCTATGTTACATTTTGTTTACAGGAACAATAATTTCTTTACCACCCATATATGGTCTTAATACTTTTGGAATATTAACAGATCCATCAGCGTTATAATTGTTTTCTAAGAAAGCAATTAACATTCTTGGCGGTGCAATAACTGTATTATTTAAAGTATGGGCAAATTCTTTGGTTCCGTCTTCTTTTTTATAACGAATTGCTAAACGTCTTGCTTGAGCATCGGTTAAATTAGAGCAAGAACATACTTCGAAATATTTTTGTTGTCTTGGACTCCATGCTTCAATATCGCATGAACGATATTTAAGATCAGCTAAATCTCCAGAGCAGCATACTAATTTTCTAACTGGGATATCTAAAGTTCTAAATAATTCTACGGAATAATTCCACATTTTGTCATACCAAGCTTCACTATCTTCTGGTTTACAAATAACGACCATTTCTTGCTTTTCAAATTGATGAATACGGTAAATACCTTTTTCTTCGATACCATGAGCACCTACTTCTTTTCTAAAACAGGGTGAATATGATGTCATAGTTATTGGTAGCATACTTTCATCAAGTATTTGATCTTTAAATTTAGCAATCATTGAATGTTCAGAAGTACCAATTAAATATAAATCTTCGCCCTCAATTTTATACATCATATTCGCTTTTTCTGTAAATGACATAACACCATCAACAGCATCAGAATGAATCATATAAGGGGGTATACAGTAAGTAAATCCTTTATCAATCATAAAGTCTCTAGCATAAGCAAGTACAGCGCTATGCAATCTTGCTATATCGCCCATTAAATAATAAAAGCCATTACCTGAAACTTTACCAGCTGCTTCTTTATCTAGACCATTAAAGGTTGCCATAATATCGGCATGATATGGAATTTCATAATCAGGTACTTTTGGATCACCGAAATGTTGTTCATCAACATTCTTTGAATCATCTTCACCAATTGGTACATCCGGAGCAATAATATTAGGAATTGTCATCATAATTTCTTTAATTTCTTGTTGTAAAGTTTCCTCTTCGCCCTCAATTTTAGCTATTTCATCGTTGATTTCATTAACGCGTTTCTTAGCTTCATCAACTTTGTCCATTTCTTTATTGCGAACATATTCACCAATTTTAGCACTAACGGTGTTTCTTTCACTTCTTAGATCGTCAGCCTTGGTTTTAATTTCTCTAAACTTAATATCCTTTTCATACACTTCATCGACTAAAGGTAATTTTTCATCTTGAAATTTCTTTTTAATATTTTCTTTTACTAAATCTCTATTTTCTCTTATTAATTTAATATCTATCATTTTATCTTCCTCCTCTTTCTTGATATTTATCTTTTAAATTGACCATATAATAATGATATCCATCATGAACACTTACTAATGTTGCCCCAATTTTATCTAATGATTTTTGACTTTGAATATTTTCATCTTTGGATGTATATATTAAATCTTCAATACCTAGTTCATAAGCCTTTTGCGATAATAGTTCCGAGACAATACTACCTATGCCCTTATTCTGATATTCTTTTAATAAACAAAGGCCTAGATGACCTCCTGGCTTTTGCAAATCAGCTTCATGCTTTAATGTGGCATAACCAATTGGTTTATCATCAAGCATTACCCAATAAGTATCCGTTATCTTAACATATTTAGGCAAATTATCGCCCGTTCTCATTCGAACTCTCGATTCTAAAAACGATGGGAATTCTCTTTCTTCGAAATCAGAAGGTACTGGGCGCGCAAAAACATCAGGATATTTTGCTAAAGCCATTAAAACATCCCTATATTCTTTACCGTCATTAGTTGTGATTTCCTTTAACCATACATTCATAATTTCTCCAATAAAAAAACACCTTACATTACAAGGAGCAATGCTGCGGTGCCATCCTTTAGATTCTTAATTAAATTAACGAGCTATGCCCGGGACGGATTAGGTCCTCTAGAAAGTAGATTCATCAAATTTATTTAATTAGTTTACACCAACCACTAACTCTCTTGATAAATGCCTTTGATTACTAATCTTTCATAATCGATTTACATGACTATTCTACCATTATTAATATAATTTTACAAGTTGGTTTATTTTACCAATTGCTTTTTTTCAAAAACTTATTATAATATAGTTAGAACAAATGTTCGTGAGGTAAATTATGAAGGAAGAAAGACATATCTTGTGCATTGATTTAAAAAGTTTTTTCGCATCATGTGAATGTGTTGATAAAGGTTTAGATCCATTTACCTATCCTTTGGTGGTAGCGAATCCTAATCAAGGCAATGGCGCAATTACTTTAGCTGTTACTCCTTTTTTAAAAGCTCAAGGAGTTCCTTCGCGAGGAAGACTTTATGAAATACCTAAGAACATCAAATATGTTATTGCTAAACCACGTATGAGTTTATATATTCAAAAAAGTGAAGAAGTTGTTAATATTTATTTGAACTATGTTGCTAAAGAAGATCTCCATATTTACTCTATTGATGAATGTTTTTTAGATGTTACCCATTATTTAAAGTTATATAAAAAAACTGATTATGAACTGGCTTTAGATATTTTAAAAACTATTTATAATAAAACCGGTTTAACCGCCACTTGCGGTATTGGTTCTAATATGCTCTTGGCTAAGGTATCCATGGATATTGAAGCTAAACATAACAAAGATTGTATAGCTAAATGGACTAATGACGATATTCAAACCAAATTATGGAGTATTGAACCATTAAGTAAAATGTGGGGCATTGGTTCTCATATGGAACGTAATTTAAATAAATTAGGTATTCATTCAATTAAAGAATTAGCCTTAACACCTAAACATCTTTTAAAAGAAAAATTTGGCATTATTGGTGAGGAGTTATGGGAACATGCTAATGGTATTGATGATTCAATCATTAGTGAATTTCATTATGCCCCTAAAAGTCATTCCTACTCACATTCACAAGTTTTATTTAAAGATTATAATGCCGCTAATGTTCGTTTAATAATTGCCGAAATGGTCGAAGTGTTAACAGCTCGTCTTCGTAAGCACAATAAACAATGTACGGTAATTGGGTTTGGTATTGGATACTCTAAGAATGTATCCGGAGGTTTTTATCATTCAATTAAATTAGATACCCCCACTGATAATACAACCGAAATAACAAAGATATGTAATCTTATTTTTGATGAATACTATGATAATTCACCAATTCGTAAAGTTAGTATTTCTTGTGGTGGTATTTGTACTAAAGAAGGTGTTCAATTAGATTTGTTTCATGATTATCAAACAGTCAAAGAAAATGAACAACTGGAAAAAACTATTGATAACATTAAAGAAAGATTTGGTAAAAATAGTATTTTAAAAGCATCAAATCTTTTAGAAGATTCTACTGCGATTGAAAGAAATGGTAAGATTGGAGGACATAATGCAAAGTAAAGAAAGATCACAAATCAAATGGGCTCCATATAATTCCGTAATTAACGCTAAAGATATGATTAACGATATTTATGATGCTAAAGTTGATGTCATGCCAACCTTATCTGATGAACAAACTAATAATCTAGAAAAGAAAATTATTAATGCTTATTATGAACAAATACCGATTAACATCAAATTTTTTTATCATAATAGAATTGTTGAAAAAAATGGTACCATTAAAAAAATAGATTTCATCTATCATAAAATCTATTTTAATAATTTCGTTTTACTATTTGATCAAATAATTAATCTAACATAAAGTAATTGCCACAAATAAATATAGCAATTCCGACAGCTATAACTAAGAAGATAACTGTACCAATAATCTCTGCTTTTGCAGAACCTCTTTTGTTTTCTACAATATTAGCAGAAGCTTCAGGTTGAGCTACTACATTAGGATCAGCTACTGGAGCTGGGGCTACTACTGGTTGTACTGGTGCTTGAACAACTGGCTCAGGCATTACAACTGGTTGCGGTTGAACAACTTGTTGTGGTTCAACTACTGGAGCTGGAGCTACAACTGGTTGTACTGGCGCTTGAACAACTGGCTCAGGCATTACAACTGGTTGTGGTTGAACAACAGGTTGAGGTCCAACTACTGGAGCCGGAGCTACAACTGGTTGTACTGGTGCTTGAACAACTGGCTCAGGCATTACAACTGGTTGTGGTTGAACTACAGGTTGTGGTGCAACTACTGGAGCTGGAGCTACAACTGGTTGTACTGGCGCTTGAACAACTGGCTCAGGCATTACAACTGGTTGTGGTTGAACAACAGGTTGAGGTCCAACTACTGGAGCTGGAGCTACTACTGGTTGAACCGGTACAGCTACAGGCTCAGGTACAACAACCGGTTGGGGTTGAACACCATTTGCTAATGTAGGCATTTCAATATTATTTGTATCTTCAAAATTTCCATTCATAAATATTCTACCTCTATTATTAATTATACATAATTTTGAAAATATTCCTAGGGGTTTTTAACTTTTTTTACATTTTTTTAGTCTTTTGGTTTAAAAAAGATACTAAAAATAAATGAAAAAATAATCGTAGAACAAATAGCTAAAGAGCTTTTTACTAATAGACCCGAAAAGATTCCTAAAAAACCAGCATCATTAAAGCCATCCATTCCACCTTGAAAAAGCATATGACCAAAATTCATAATTAAGACCGTAGCCCCTGCCCCACACTTATCAACAAGTAATTCATAGAAACCCAAAAAAGATAATAACGATCCAATAATGGTAAACAAGGTTGTAATATGTCCCGGGGTTAATTTAGTATTGTCTAAAATTAACTGACCAATCAAGCATATAAACCCTGAGAATAAAAAGGCGTTAGCAAAAATCATAAGAAACCTCGAGTTCAATTGCATGACAAACTGCTGGAATTGTCATCTTTTGATTTACAAGTGAAGGACTATGCAAAGCACCACTAGCAAGTAATAATATTTTACCGTATTTCTTTTGGGGAATTATTTTACCTAACAATACTAGTGGAAGACAACAAGGGCCACTACCACCAGCGTATTTGGATTTGATATTCTGAAACAATAAATAACCAGCATCATTAGCATTGATGATTTTATCATGATAAGTTTCTAAATAATAATCCTTAAATATTTCTAAACCAATTTTTCCTAAATCACCAGTTAATATTAAATCATAATCATTGATACTCTTATTAAGATTCTTTAAATGATAATATAAAGTGTTGGCACATGCTGGAGCCATGACAGCTCCCATATGATTCGCATCACTAGTCCCCATATCCACCACTTTACCTATGGTTGCACTGACAATCTTAATCATCGATTTTTGATGATTAATAATCGTAGCCACCGCCCCTGTCGCTGTGACGGTTGAAGTCATTGGTCTTGAATGACCGTATTCAATTGGATAACGATATTGTCTTTCAGCCGTTAAAGCATGTGATGAAGTACAAGTAATAATATTTTGAAAATCGTGCATTTTTAAAAAAACACTAGCTAATAAAACACTTTCCGTAAAGGTTGAACAAGCAGCATAAATACCCATAAAAGGTATATTAAAGATTTTAGAAGCATAAGAAGATGCAGTAATTTGATTACTTAAATCTCCTGCGATTAACAAATCAATGTCACGATCTGCTAATCCTTTTTTATTAATTAGATTAGCAGTGACTGTTTTTTGCATTTTAATCTCTGCTTGTTCAAAAGTTTTTTCTTGAAAGTAATAATCATTTAATTCATCATCATATTTTTTGATATTCTTTTTTTCATCTTTACCTATCAAAAGATAATAATCATTTAAATAGGTATTATTAAATGTAATAGTTTTCATATAATCACCTTAATAACGCAAAGAACAAAAGCAAAAAAAATCCCATATAAAATAACTGACCCAGCCAATTTAAAGATATTAGAACCAATTCCAGTTATATATCCTTCCCTTTTATAATCCAAGGTACAACTAGATATACTATGGGCAAATCCCGTCGTGGGAATAATTAAACCACATTTTGCATAAGAAACTAAATTATCAAATTTGGCTAATGAGGTTAAAAGACAGGTTATAAAAACAATAATCAAACACACAATGGCATAACTATCCATTGTTTCAATATGCAAATAATTGATTAATAAATAACTTATGATTTGTCCTATTAAACCAATAAAGCCGCCAACCAAAAAAGCTCTAAAAGCATTTAGAGTTCTTTTTTCTTTAGGTTTATATTTATTGATTAATTTTTGATAATCTTCTTTATTCATTTTTTCACCAATATTATTATTGGTTATCCATTAAAAGATTATACTTTAAGAATATCGTGTAATTTATTTAAACCCTGTTTTTCTTTTCTAGATATTGTAACCTGACTTAAAGATAATTTTTTAGCAACCTCATCTTGAGTCATATCATGATAATACCGAGAAACAATGATTTGTTTTTCTTCATCGGTTAAATGATTTAATCCATTTAAAATCATTACTTTATCATCAATATTATCCTCACATTTAATAGTATCATATAATGATTTATTTTCATCATTATCTAGTGATAATACATCTTGTCTAATTAATAATGCATCTTTAATTTGGGTAACGGGAATTTTTAAAAATTGAGCAATCTCATCATCAGTTGGTATCTTATTAATTTTTTGCGCTAGTGTATATCTTGTTTTCTCAATTAAATTAGCTAACTTAATTAAATCTTTATGGTGATTACAAGTTAATAAATACATTTCACCATAAATATATTTATACGCATAAGAGGAAAATTTGGTATGACCATCAAAATGATAATTTTTATAGGCTTTTAATAGACCCAAAACACCAGCTTGATAAAGATCTTCTGGGTCCGCATGATAAAACTTCTTAGTACAAGATATTATTAACCCCTTATTCATTTCAATAACCGTATTAAGATTCATTTTAAATCTCCATTCCTTTGATAGCATCTTCATTAGGCATTTCTTTAATGTGAAGATGTTTTATTTTTTTAAGTAAACTATTTTTGACATCACATAAATATAATTTACCTTTATTGTTTTTTAAAGCATATTGGGTATTTAAAAGAGCATCTTTCCCATCATCATCTATCTCTTCGAGATTATTAAAGTTATAAACTAAATATTTAATCTTTTGTTTTAAAATAACGGGTATTAAATAATTATTAATTTTATACGATGATGAACGATCTAATTTGCCTTTTAATCTAACAAATAAAATACCCCTATGATATTCAATATTCATATTCATATTTATCACCTGTGTCATAAATATAAATTAATCCAATTTAAATTGATATAGTTTCGACAAAACATGTCAAAACAATCGGCTGACATTATTCGACATTAATAAGAAGTTAATATTTTTAAACGTCTCTTAAATAAATCCCAAACATTTGCTTTTAGAACATCATTTTTAACCGTAATATCTACTTTATTAACAACCTTATCATTTTCATCAAAAATGGTTACATTACCAATAATATCGCCTTTTTTAACCGGAGCAATTACTTTATCAATGTTTAATTTAAAATGATATTTACTAGCGCTTTCATTTGCGCTTAATAGTTCCGTTGCATCTTTGACTAAAGAAACCTCCACTTCATCTTGCTTACCCTTGAGTACTTTAACAGTACCGATACTTTCATCGTGACTTTTTATTAAATTAATGCGATACATATTAAAACCATAATTTAACATTTTAACAATATCTTGATTTCGCTTTTCAATTGAGTCCTCACCCATTAAAACCCCAATTAAACGCATATTATTCTTTTTAGCTGTTGCGGTAATACAATATTTAGCCTTTTGAGTAAAACCTGTTTTCAGTCCATCCATACCTTCATAAAAACGTACTAATTTATTTGTATTAACTAGCCATAAATTGGTTCCATCACTCTTCTTTAAATATTCTTCATAAACTTTCGTATAGTTTAATATCTCTTCGTGCTTTAATAATTCTCTAGCCATAATGGCCATATCATAAGCTGATGAATAATGTCCTTCACTATCAAGACCGTGAGGATTGACAAAATGGGTATCTTGAAGACCTAATTCGTTAGCTTTTTCATTCATCCGATTTACAAAAGCATTAACAGATCCATATGAACGTTCCGCTAAAGCGACTACTGCATCATTTGCTGATGCCATCGCCACCCCCTTTAATAAATCATTAACAGTATATTTATCCATGGCTTTTAAATAAATTTGACTGCCTCCCATCGATGCGGCATTTTCCGAGATAACAACCTCATCATCAAGGGCTATAACCTTGTTATCTAAGGCTTCCATAATCAAAATCATACTCATTATTTTGGTCATCGAAGCCATTGGCATTCTTTCTTTTTCCTTGAAGCTAAATAATACCTTACCCGTATTTTCATCCATTAAAATAGCACTCTTGGCATTTAAGTCTAATTCATTGGCATAAACGCTATTAATGACTACTAAAAAGGATATTAAAAATAAAAAAATTTTTTTCATTATACCTCCATCTAATTTTTATTATAATAATAGCGAAAAAATGCCTTATTTTCTTTACTTATTTATTTGATATTTGATATAATTTTACTTAGAAAGAAGGTATTATGCAAAAGAAGAAGAAAACAGAATATAAGCCAAGTAAATGGATTTTCGTTCTAATGTTTTCCATTCCATTATTATTTATCAGTATGCTCTTCTGGGGACTTGATAATGATATCTGGTATTTGTTAAGCGAAGGACGTTATATTGTACAACACGGAATATACTATATAGATCCACTTTCAATGCATGAGGGGTTACATGTTGTGGTACAAAATTGGCTATCAGCATCAATATTTTGGGTAATATTTAGTGCTTTTGGAGAAATGGGATTGTTTCTTACAGTCCTAGTATGTAATTTCTTTATCTGCCTATTATTATATAAATTATGTATGTTAATAAGCGAACGAAACTATATATTGTCTTTACTTCTAATGTTTGCTACTGATGTATTATTACTAACTAGTTATTTAGTATCCAGACCGCAAATATTTAGTTTCATTATTCTAATCGGATTGTTATACGTATTAGAATTATATATTAAAACCGAGAATAAAAAATATTTAATATGGTTGCCTATTTTGTCCGTTATTGAAGTTAATATTCATGCTTCATTATGGATTATGATGTTTCTATTTATGCTTCCATATGTTATTGATTCATTCAAGATTCCACTTCTTAAGACACAAGGTTATAAGAAAAAACCATTATTTATTTATATTGGTATAGCCGCTGTAGTTGGTTTAATTAACCCATACTTCTATAAAGCTATCACCTTTATATTTACTAGTTTCACTGACCAATTAATGCATCAATATATTAATGAGTTACTTCCATTTAGCATTACAACTGACCTTGGTCAACAAATGGCTATTCTAATCCTTGTTATAGGCTTAATAATGGCATTCTTCCGTGAAGGACACATTCGTATTAGATACATTTGTTTATTCGCTGGTACAGTCATTCTTGGATTCATGTCATATAAAGCATTTAGTCATTTTATTATTGTTAGTATTTGGCCACTTGCTTATTTCTTTAAAGATATGTGTCCAAAAGATTTTAGTGCTTTACCAAAAAAATTATTAAAAGTATTTACTTTCATTGTAGCAGGTGTAAGTATTATGGCTATTGGTGCTACATGTTATATAAATATTGCTATTAATCCTGATAAAGCGACTTTAAAACATGATGCTCAAACGGCAATGATGGTTTTAAAAGATAATTTTGATCCAGAAACAACTACTGTTTATTCATCATTTAATGATGGCGGACTTGTAGAATTCTATGGATTTAAACCATATATTGATCCAAGAGCTGAAGTATACTTAAAAGTAAATAATAAGAAAGAAGATATCTTTGCTGAAAACTATTATATTCAAATGGGATTCTATGATATCAAGGAATTCTTAAATAAATATAATTTTACTCATTTATTAGTTCATATGAGTGATATGTTATATAATAATCTTGAAGATAGTAATTACTTTATTTTATACGAAAATACTGAAACTGGTTATCGTTTATATGCACGTAATGATTTATTCAGTGATGAAGAAAGACAACGTATTATAGACGATTATAATAAGACCGTAGCTGAAGCAAAAGCCAGAAGCGAAGCCGAAGCAAAAGCTAAAAACGAAGCAGAACAAAATGCACAAAAATAAAAAGGATTGTAATAATCCTTTTTTTATGTATTTATAATCTTTATAAGCGTTTTTTCTCATGGATATATAAATTAACCATACCACAAAAAAAGAAGTCTTAAATGGCTTCTTTTTTATCTTTTAAATCATTCTTTGTCTTTTTCTAGCGTAGTATATCATTCCACCAACAACACTAGCTCCGATAATGATTACTAATGTATTAAAGGTTGTTCCGGTATTTGGATTCTTTGTTATTTCTACTCCTGCTTTTTCTAAATCAGCAATTGTTACTTTTCCTTTTGCTAAAGCATCTTTGATTGTTAAGATTCCACCGTCAGTGAATACTACTTTGTATCCTGCCTTACAT
>JAEEGL013277771.1_pt1 | contig 14752 bp, 16 predicted proteins | sample 9134231 | NCBI WGS metagenome assembly JAEEGL01 (sample SAMN16246548, study PRJNA631951) | gut metagenome | biome: gut microbiome; feature: rumen; material: fiber-attached | host: Bos | place: Iran: Karaj | collected 2018-10 | reverse complement strand
GCTAAGTCTTTTTCTCTGTCAGCGAACCGGGCATCCTTAACCACGATACTGCCGTCTTCCTGCTCCTCAAATGAAAACAGGATGAGATCTTTCGCTTCGTCAGCAAAACGCAGCTGATCCTGGTCATCTATAACGTAGTTATACTGTACGGCATAGTAGATTTCCCTGAATTCCTTCAATTCCGAATAATCTTCGGCATAAATAATGCCTCCGGGAAGAATCTGAACGTCTCCCGGACAGATCTCTCCGGCATTCTTTTCCAGGACATATTCGTCAATGGCGGCATTGATCTCGTCAATTCTGGAGAACCATGCGTCAAAATCCGAGAAGCCGCTGTCGCTGCCGCCCGTATACATTCCGTAAAGCGCAGACCCGGCAGAGTTTATGCTTTCAACCGCGCCCTGAGCTTTCTCAAACACATTCTGAAGCGCAGAAGGGCCCTCGCTTTCCGTCCGGCCTGCCGCTTCACCTGCGGGTTCTGTCTGCAGCAGTTCGACCGTTCCCTGGTTTCCGCAGCCCGAAAACAAAATGCAGGCGCATAGTAAACACGCAAGTGTTACAGAAAGCCTCATTTTCATTATTTTTCCCTCCAGTCACTGTATTCCGCTGACTTCGCACTTTTATCAGCCGGCGCCTCGTCCTTCGCAATCATCCTGCCCTGGCCGTATGGATCTTCGTATTCTTCGCCGACGTCCCCGCCGGGGATATATACAATATAATCTATCGGCGCCCGGTTATCCAGCAGAGCCTTGTCATGAATACCGCTTTAAGATCCGACAAAAATCCGGCCCTTATATAAGCCGGATTTTTGCCGTTTTTGAAGAGTCTCATCCATCCGGCAGAATACGGATGAATGAGAATATGGGATTTTCCTGCAACTTATTTTATTACCGCGAACGCATTCTCCAGATCGTCAATGATATCGTCGATATGCTCCGTTCCGATCGAAAGACGGATGGTATTCGGCCGGATACCCTGGTCCAGCAGTTCTTCTTCAGAAAGCTGGGAATGGGTCGTCGAAGCCGGGTGGATTACCAGGCTCTTCACATCCGCCACGTTTGCCAGAAGCGAGAAAACTTTCAGGTTATCGATGAACTTCCAGGCTTCGTCCTTTCCGCCTTTGATGTCAAAAGTAAAAATGGAACCGCCGCCGTTCGGGAAATACTTTTTGTACAGTTCATGGTCCGGATGGTCCGCCAGGGCCGGATGGTTGACCCGTTCCACCTGCGGATGATTTTTCAGGAATTCCACCACCTTCGCGGTGTTTTCCGCGTGCCGTTCGATCCTGAGCGACAGTGTCTCCACGCCCTGCAGCAGGAGGAACGCGTTGAACGGGGAAATGCAGGAACCGGTATCGCGTAGGAGAATGGCCCGGATATAGGTTACGAAAGCCGCGGGCCCGACAGCGTCATAGAAAGAAACGCCGTGATAACTCGGATTCGGGGCGGCAATGTTCGGATATTTTCCGCCCGCTTTCCAGTCAAACTTCCCGGATTCCACTATAATTCCGCCGAGAGTTGTACCGTGGCCGCCGATAAACTTTGTCGCGGAATGCACCACAATGTCCGCCCCGTGTTCGATCGGGCGGATCAGATAAGGCGTTCCGAAAGTGTTGTCTACAACGACCGGGATACCGTATTTGTGAGCGATCTCGGCGATGGCGTCAATGTCCGGGATATCGCTGTTCGGGTTGCCGAGCGTCTCAAGATAGACGGCCCTTGTATTCTCCTTAATGGCGCCTTCGACTTCCGTCAGGTTATGGGCGTCCACGAAAGTGGTTTCAATCCCGTACTGCGGAAGCGTATGGGAAAGGAGGTTATAACTGCCTCCGTAAATGGTTTTCTGGGAAACGATATGACCGCCGTCCGCCGCAAGAGCTTCGATCGTATAAGCTATGGCTGCCGCGCCGGACGCAACCGCGAGCGCCGCGCTGCCGCCTTCCAGCGCCGCGATCCTTTTTTCCAGCACATCCTGCGTGGAGTTGGTCAGCCTTCCGTAAATATTGCCGGCGTCTGCCAGTCCGAACCGGTCGGCTGCGTGTTTGCTGTTATGAAAAACATAGGAAGTTGTCTGGTAAATCGGGACGGCTCGGGAATCGGTCGCCGGGTCTGCCTGTTCCTGTCCTACGTGAAGCTGCAGTGTTTCAAAACGATATTCGCTCATTTTTTCCTCCTGAATCTGACATAAAAAAACCGGGGCTTCATGGCAGGCTCCCGGGCAATGGCTCCTCTTTAAGCTGTTCATCCAGCTTCAGACAGGAATGGGCGGAACAATCACTCTGCTTCCGCCCCGGTCGCAATCGCCCGGGAGTTAAGCATTCGATCGTACATCCCCATATTGACTTTCCATATGATATGGAACATCTGCACGTCTCCTTTTCTGAAAGATTGAACTAACCTTATCATTACTTACCTACTATGTCAATAGGTATATGCGTTTCTTTTTCCCTCCTTTTCAGGTCTCGATAAAATCCTTCAGTATGTTTTCAAGCGTATGCCACCCTAAAACCGCGCACTTTACGCGTGCCGGCATATGCGAGACGTCGGCGAGCGCCCCGGCTTCCTCCAGTTCTTCGATTTCCTCATCCGACGCGCCGCCCCTGATCATACGCATGAAAACATCGGAGAGCCTGAGCGCTTCTTCGGTTTTTTTTCCGATCACGAGATCCAGCATCATGTCGGCGGATGCCTGGGAAATGGCGCAGCCTGTCCCGTCGAAAGCGCCGTCCAGGATAATACCGTCTTCTATGTCCAGCTGCAGCGTAATATCGTCGCCGCAGCTCGGGTTGATGCCCCGGTGCTTAAGGGCCGCGGCCGGCAGCATGTGCTTGTGCGCCGGACGGATATTATGATCGTTGATGATTTCCCGATAAAAACTATTCTGCATATCCCATTCTCTTCCTGACAGAAGCCAGGCTCCTGCCCAGTTTTTCGATTTCTTCCTCCGTATTGTAAAACGCAAGACTCACCCGCGCAGTGGAGTTCTCGCACAGATGCTTCATCAGGACCTGCGCGCAGTGGTGCCCTGCCCGGATACAGATGCCGTCAGCATTCAGGATTTCGGCGATATCGTGCGGATGGACGCCGTCGATCGTAAATGCGAAAATCCCGTTGTGCAGCGCGCCGTCCTTTGCACCGATAATGTGAAGGCCGGGGATTGCGTCCAGAATCTCATACGCCCTGACGCTCAGTTCTTTCTCCCGCCGGACGATGTTTTCAAAACCAACCTGCCTGTAATAATCGATTGCCGCCTTCAGACCTGCCGAACCGCCCGCGTTAACCGTTCCCGCCTCAAACTTGTGCGGCAGTTCCGCCCAGGTCGCACCTTCCTTCGTAACGTATTCGATCATTTCCCCGCCGTACAGGAACGGAGGCATCTCCTGCAGAAGTTCTTTTTTGCCATACAATACGCCGATCCCCATCGGGCCGTACATTTTATGGCCGGAAAAGGCGAGGAAATCCACGTCCAGGTCCCTCACGTCCACCGGGATGTGCGGTACGCTCTGCGCGCCGTCGCAGACAAACACCGCGCCGGCATCGTGAGCCATTTTCGCGAAGGTTTTGACGTCGTTCTTATATCCCAGCACATTGGAAACCTGGGCAAGCGCCGCGATTCTCGTCTTCGGAGTAAGCGCAGCGGCAAACGATTCCTCCGGGATTCTGCCGGTTTTATCCGGCTCAATCCATTTCAGGACGGCGCCCTTTCGTTTTGCGATCTGCTGCCAGGGAATCAGGTTGCTGTGATGTTCCATGACGGAAAGGACGATTTCATCGCCTTCTTCAATCGTCGTCCCGAAGGTGTACGCAACCAGGTTCAGGCTTTCGGAAGCGTTCCTGGTAAACACGATTTCTTCCGTGCTCTCTGCATTGATGAAAGAACGGACGGCTTCCCTGCCTTCCTCATATACTTCCGTTGCGCGCTGCGACAGATCATAGAGCCCCCTTAAGGGATTGGCGTTGTCTTCCTCGTAATAACGGCTGACCGCCCGAAGGACGCTTTCCGGTTTCTGCGTGGTTGCAGCATTGTCCAGATAGGCCAGGTCCGGGTTATTCCGGATCAGCGGAAAATCCTTCCTGATTTCATCGATTGTCCGTTCTGTCGACATCCTTTTATCCCTCCTTAGTGATTTCTTCATCCTGAAGCAGGCTCTCCCGGACCGCTGCATCCGGGATCCGGCTGATCACCGCGTTCAGTTTCGCCTGCGCAAGCATTTCATAGATGCTTTCCTCGTCCAGCCCGCGGGACGCCAGATAATGAACCATCTTTTCGTCCGGCCTTCCTACGGTCGCGCCGTGCGTTCCCTCGACGTCCTCTTCTGAACATAGAATAACGGGCACGCTCCGGTTTCGGACCGTTTCATCCAGCATCAGCACCTCTTCCGACTCGTTTCCGACCGCGCCTGCGGAGCCTTTCCTGAAATCGATCGTCCCCCGGAACACCTTTGACGACGAACCGGACAAAACGCCGGAAGCCGCAATCCGGCTCCGCGTCTTTTTCCCCAGATGAACGGCCTCACAGTTCGCGTCGTATATCTCGCTTTCTTCCAGCCGGTAACCGACGTCGGCTGTAAATATACTGCCCTCGCCTTCCAGCACGGCCGAACAGTTGTCATAGGTTTCCTGCCTGCCCCGGACCAGCCGGTACCAGTGGAACTGCGCGTTTTCGCCCAGGCGGACCCGGATGTCGTTCACGACGGGATCCGTTCCGGCAGGCATCCGGCCGGGAAGAAGGATCAGGTCCAGGGAACTGTCATTTTCCAGTTCCGCTTCCACACTGCACGGCGTTCCGCCGTCATACAGGATGACGGTCCGGCTTTCACCCGCTGCCAGCCGGAATTCTTTCCGGTCTTCACGTTCCGGGACGTCTATTTTTTTGCCTCCTGTCTGAAGCCAGCGGAATGTGCCGGCAATCGGCGCATTGACTATTCTTTCCATTATCCGACAGTTCCCTTCATCTCAAGTCTGATCAGGTTGTTCATCTCCACCGCATATTCCAGCGGAAGTTCCTTTGAAACATTTTCAGCGAACCCGCTGACAATCAGCGCTCTCGCGTCCTCCTCGGAAAGGCCGCGGCTCATCAGGTAAAAGACCGCTTCGTCCGAGATACGGCCGATCCTGGCTTCATGCCCGACGTCCGCCTGGCTGGTGCGGACGTCGATTGCCGGGATGGTATCCGACCGGGAAATGTCATCCAGCATCAGGGATTCGCAGGACACCGATGATTTGCTTCCGCGCGCTTTCTCCGTCACCACGACGGCGCTGCGGAAAGTGCTGGTCCCGCCACTCTTCGAAATGGATCTTGTAGTGACGTGGCTTGACGTGTCCGGCGCCGCGTGGACGACCTTGCAGCCTGTGTCCAGGTTCTGTCCGGCCCCGGCAAAGGTAACGCCGGTAAACTCGCATTTTGAGCCCTCTCCGGCCAGGATGCTCATGGGATAAAGGTAGGACACATGGGAACCGAAGGAACCCGATACCCATTCGATCCGGCCGCCTTTTTCCACCCTGGCCCGTTTGGTATTCAGGTTATACATGTTCTTCGACCAGTTTTCGATGGTCGAATAGCGGAGCCTTGCGTTTTCCCCGACGAACAGTTCCACACAGCCCGCGTGGAGGTTCGCGACGTTGTATTTCGGCGCGGAACAACCTTCGATGAAATGAAGGTCGGCCCCCCTGTCCACGATAATCAGCGTATGCTCGAACTGTCCCGCGCCCGGCGCGTTCAGCCGGAAATAGGACTGGAGCGGGATTTCCACGGATACGCCGGGCGGGACGTATACAAACGATCCGCCCGACCAGACGGCGCCGTGCAGCGCCGCGAATTTGTGGTCCGTCGGCGGCACCAGTTTCATGAAGTGCTCCCGGATCATGTCCCCGTATTCACCGCGCAGCGCGCTTTCGATATCGGAATAAACGACGCCCAGGTCCGAGACTTCCTTCCTGACGTTGTGATAAACCAGTTCCGAGTCGTACTGTGCGCCGACACCGGCCAGCGACGCCCGCTCGGACTGCGGAATACCCAGCCGTTCGAAGGTGTTCTTAATATCTTCCGGTACGTCCTCCCAACGGCTGTGCATCCGCTCCGTGTTCGGCCGGACGTATGTAACGATGTGGTCCATATCCAGTCCTTCGATGGACGGGCCCCAGTCCGGCATCTTAATCGACCCGAATATTTCCAGCGACCGCAGCCTGAAGTCGCGCATCCATTCCGGATCGTTTTTCTCCCGGGAAATCTCCTCGATGATCTCTTTTGTCAGACCGCTTCCGACTTTGTAATTATCCTTGTCCTCATACCTGAAATCGTACAGGGAGCGGTCAATGTCCTCGACACGGGTTTTTTCGGAACTCATCCTTATACCTCGCTGAGGCAAAACCCGCAAATGCGGTTTTGCCGAATGCGGCACCCGGTGCAGGGACGGTGCGTCAGCACCGTTTGCACCGTTGGTGCAGTTTGAAAGGACTGCATCAGCAGGATTTCAAACTATTCCCTCCTCAAACCCCGCAAATCCTTCTTTTTCAATCTGTTCAATCAGTTCTTCCCCGCCTTCCGCCGCAATTCTCCCGTCGACCAGGACGTGGACGGCGTCCACATGCATGGCGGACAGAATCGCCGCGTTGTGCGTGATGATAAGGAGCGACGCTGCCTTGTCTTTCCGGAATTCCTCGATGCCCCGGGAAACCGTGTGCACCGCGTCCACGTCCAGCCCCGAGTCTGTTTCGTCCAGGATGGCCAGCGACGGTTTCAGCAGGAGCATCTGCAGAATTTCCGCTTTCTTTTTTTCGCCGCCCGAAAAACCGACGTTCAAATCCCGCCCGGCATAAACCCGGTCCATCTGCAGCGTATCCAGGATCCCCTGCACTTCCTTGCGGAATTTCCAGATCCGGATCTTTTCCCCGGTCCTTTCCTCCAGCGCGGAACGTATAAAGCTTTCAAGCGAAATCCCGGGGACCTCCACCGGGTTCTGGAATGACAGGAAAAGGCCTTCCCTGGCCCGTTCGCTGACGGACATTTTCAGCAGGTCTTTCCCCCTGAATTCGACGGACCCGCCGGTCACCCGGTAAGCCGGATTCCCCATCAGGGCGCTGGCCAGGGTCGATTTCCCGGCACCGTTCGGTCCCATGATGACGTGGGTTTCTCCTTCGCCGATCTCCATGGAGATACCGTGCAGAATTTCTTTTTCCTCCGTTGAGGCGGACAATTGACGAATTTTCAGTATGGCGGATGACATTAATTCTTACCTCCCGCGCAGGCGGTCTGTATATTTACCTGATGCTTCTTCATGGTTTTTTTCTTCTGTAACTGCTTTGGATTATCTTATTTCCTTTTACCTACTATGTCAATAGGTTTTAGGCCTTGATTTACCTATTTGCCCTACAGTATAATAGGCAGATAAAGGAGCGGCAGACGAAAGGCGGGCTTTTATGATTTCGACAAGAGGACGTTACGCGATCCGGGTCATGATCGACCTGATCGAAAATGAAAACGGCAGCTATATTCCCCTGAAGGATATTGCCGCCAGGCAGGAAATTTCCAAAAAATATCTGGAAATCATCGTCAAGGATATGGTAAAAGGCGGCCTGTTAACCGGTTCCAGCGGAAAAGGCGGCGGCTATATGCTGTGCCGGAAACCGGAAGAATACACTGTCGGAGAAGTCCTGGAACTGATGGAAGGGTCCCTGGCCACTGTCGCCTGCCTCGCCGGAAACGCGAAGGAATGCCCCCGGGCATCTCTCTGCGAAACCCTCCCCATGTGGTCAGAATTCGACGATATGGTCCATGATTACTTTTATTCCAAAAAGATCGTGGCCCTGGCAGGAAAAACTGCGGAAACACTGTCGGAACCCTGATTGTATCTCAGACGTGCAGGAAAGAAAAAAGCAGCCCCGGGATCCGGAAGCTGCTTTTTTTGATATTTCTTTCTCAGTACTTATATCCGTGCATAATATGCTGCTTTACAAACGCCCTCCGTTTGCTGCCGGGCGGCAGCAGAGTGTTTATTGTTCTGTCTTTTGCCAGTTTCTTCGGATCCTCTATAAAATGGACCCTGGGCAGGCGGCAGATCCGCAGGCGGTCCTTCTGATACGTCGAAAAAATCCCCAGAAGGTACTCTCCCAGATATCCGTCCACGCGGATTTCCTGAACGCCGTAGCCCTTGTGGTCCGCGCGCCGGTCATATTCTTCGAGGACCGAAAACAGGAATGTACAGTATTCGTCCAGTACTTCCCGGGACATGACGGCAATGTTCATGAAAATCTGGTCGAATCCGTTCAGATAGGCTTCTGCCGCCGGGGCATACGCCGGAAAACGTTCCTTTACGATCTGCTCAGCCAGTTCAATATCTTTCCTGTGGTGATAGAAAGAACGCGCATAGTATTCCGCAGCGCCCATCTGCATGCTTTCCGTAAGCGGGATTACCAAGTCGTTCTGTTCGATGATTTCCCGGATCCTGTCAAAACGGAGTTCTGAAAGGAGTTTTTCCGAGGGAGCGCCTTTCAAAATATACGGCTTGCCGGCCGAAAGATCGGGATAAAGATAACGTCTGTAATGAAACAGGCCGTAATAATCGGCCGATATGTTTTTCCACATCCAGTAAAGGCCGGTCAGTTCACAGTACGATCGGTTCCTGGAAGAAATGGATTCGCCTTCGTTGTCATGAAGATAGCCCGGGAGAAGTGTTTCCGAAAGTTCAGCACCGACCTGGAGAGGATAAAGAAGGTCATTGCCAGGTACGGCGGACGGTTTATGGCAGCAGACGAAAAGGCGGATATCGCTCATGGTTTCCTTACTCTCTGAAGAGTTCCGCGTGTTTGTCCGCAGTGATCTGCGCGTCGAAGAGCATTACCCTGTCCTTCCCCCGTTTAACGAGCTCTTTCCGGAGTTCCGGATCGTCATGCAGCCGGATGACAGCTTCCGCGGCCTGTCCGGCTGTCTCCAGGTCTGTCTGCTGATCCTCCTGCAGCCTGCTGTCCACATCGATCAGGAGAGCCGCGTCCCCGGCGACGTAGGGAATCGCGTCGACGTTCGTCGCTACGACCGGTTTCTCCATATACATATATTCCAGAAGGACCAGGCCGAATCCTTCCCACCGGCTTAAGACCGCGGCCGCGTCGAATACGCCCAGGTAATCCAGGGGATCGTCGACCCAGCCCGTGATCAGGAACGAATCATCCATACCGGCTTCTTTGATCTGTTCCTCTGTTTTTTTCCGGGAAAGTCCTTTCCCGATATCATCCCCGACCACCAGGAAAAACGCTTCCGGGATCCGCTCCTTAACAATCCTCGCCATTTCGACAAACACATCCGGCGCTTTCTGTTTGGTGAGCCTTCCGATCATCCCGACGACAAAGGCGTCGTCCGGAATACCCAGTTCCTGCCTGCTCTTCGGATTCAGGCGGGCATATTCGTCAAAGTCCGTCCCGTTATTGATAACGAGGAGTTTATCTTCTTTGCAGATTCCGTACTCCAGCGCACTTTTCTTCTCAAATTCGGATACGCAGACGATAACGTCCGTACACGGCGCAAACAGGCGTTCCGCAAAAGTATACAGCCGTTTTCGTTTGGGATCGACGCGCTTCATATTGAACGACCAGCCGTGCGCGTTGTAAATAAGCCTGTTCTGTATAAAAAGATCCGCCGCCCGCCCGATTACGCCGGCCTTGGAACTGTGACAGTATACAATGTCGGGGTTATATTTCCGGATAGCTTTTCTGACGGCGGCGATGGCCTTGAGGTCATATCTGAAGAAAGCCCTGAAATTGACGGCATGTTTCAGCGGTTCAATGACACAGATATCCGACACAAGATCCCGGAATTTATCTGTATCCAGCAGCGTCGAACAGACAAGGATATGTTCAAATTCAGGATATTTCTGAAACTTTTTCAGTAATGTTACAAGATATCGTTCTACGCCGCCTGCGGTTTCAACGATATGCATTACGCGTTTTGCCACTTATCTATCTCCGGGCTTTTATAACAAAGCCGCTAAAACGTCATTTTATTCTCCGGTTTATTTTACCATAACGTTTTTATCCTTGTGAATTGTCTGTCTGACCAGCCGGCAGATTGAAACTGTCCCGAAACCATAATAGAATGATTCAGACGCCTTAAGTGCGCAGAGTCATTTTTAATTTTATAACCTCGGAATCAAAGAAATGGAAAAGACAGATTACCGCCTGCTTTCAGAGCAGATCTCAGGCCTTTCGGAAATTTCATGCGATCAGGTCTCTGTTTTCGCGAACGCGTCCGCCCTGCTTTATGAAGCAATGCCTGACATCAACTGGGCCGGATTCTATATGGTAAAAAACGGCCGCCTCCTGGTGGGGCCGTTCCAGGGGAAACCTGCCTGTGTCCTGATTGAAAAAGGCCGCGGCGTATGCGGAACAGCCTATGCGGAAGATAAAGTCCAGCTGGTCCCGGACGTCCACCGGTTTCCCGGCCATATCGCCTGCGACAGTGCTTCGAACTCCGAAATCGTTCTTCCGGTGCACAGAAACGGTGAAATCATTGCTGTCCTGGATATCGACAGCCCGCTTTACGACCGGTTCAGCGCAGACGACCTGGACGGCCTCTCTCTTTTCGTCGGTACCCTGGAACAAATCTTCAGTAATTCTCCGGACTGAACTGTTTTTTATGAAGGCAAAAGCTTTAAAAGCCGCATTTCCCTATACCCTGCCGATTTTTGCGGGATTCTGGTTCCTCGGCATCGCCTACGGAATCTATATGAATGTTTCCGGATTCAGTTTCCTGTATCCCCTGCTGATGGGCATCGTCATTTTCGGCGGTTCCCTCCAGTTCGTCGCGGTCAGTATGCTCCTTGCGCCGTTCGCGCCCGTCCAGACGTTCATCTTGGCGCTGATGATCCAGGCCAGACACCTGTTCTACGGGATTTCCATGCTGGATAAATACAAAGACATGGGCTGGAAGAAATTCTATCTGATCTACGGGATGTGCGACGAATCCTTTTCAATCAACTATACGGCCGAAATCCCGGAAGACGTCGACCGCGGCTGGTTTATGTTTTTCGTGACGCTCCTCAATCAGTTATACTGGGTTACCGGTTCGACGATCGGCGGTATCGCCGGCTCGTTCCTGACGTTTAATACCGAAGGCCTGGACTTTGTCATGACCTCCATGTTCGTCGTCATCTTCCTGGAACAATGGAAGAAAGAAAATAAACACTATTCCGCTTTTATCGGACTGGGCTGCGCGGTCCTGTGCCTGATAGTATTCGGCCCGGACAGTTTCATGGTCCCGGCAATGGCAGGCATCGTCGCCCTGCTTATGCTGTTCCGGAAACCTCTTGAAAACGCGGGAGGCCGGTCATGAGAATGTCCTTTGCAGAGCAGATTATTACGATTGCCTTATGCTCCGCGGCTACCATGCTGACACGGTTTCTGCCGTTTGCTGTTTTCTCTTCGAAAAAACCGACACCGGCTTTTATCCGGTACCTCGGAAAAGCGCTGCCCGGGGCCGTTTTCGGGATGCTTGTCATCTACTGCCTGAAAAATGTGAGTTTCCTTTCCGGAAATCACGGTGTGCCGGAACTCATAGGCATCGCCGTTACCGCAGCGCTGCACCGGTGGAAAGGGCAGATGCTGCTGTCGATCGCCGGCGGTACGGTCTGCTATATGCTGCTGATGCAGCTGGTGTTCTGATTACTTATTGATTTCTGCAAACTTGAAAATGGTAAAAACGGAAAGTGTGAGGCAATGTCCCTCAGGAGGTGTTTATGAGCAAAGATTATTCAAAAGTGAAGGAAAACCTGCTGAAACTCGGTTATGAAGTGAGTGAATTTAACACGAAAGAAGCTGCGGCCGAATACCTGAACGGACAGTTGGACGGTACCAGCATCGGGATCGGCGGATCCGTGACGGTCAGGGAGATGGGGCTTTTTGAGAGCCTGTCCGCGCACAACGAAGTATGGTGGCACTGGGCAGTCCCCGAAGGCATGACCAATCCGGAGGTGCTCCGCAAAGAAGCGGAATCCGACCGCTATATCTGCTCCGTCAACGGCATCGCGGAAACCGGTGAGATCATCGAGATCGACGGCACCGGAAACCGCGTCGCCTCCATCGCCTACGGCCACTCGAAAGTCTATCTCCTCGTCTCTGAAAACAAACTGGAGGACACCTTTGAAAAAGCGCTGCTCCGGGCCAGGAACGTCGCTTCCCCTTTAAACAGCAGGCGCCTGAACCGGGCGACGCCCTGCGCAAAAACTGAAAACTGCACCTGCTTTAACTGCAGCAGTCCCGAAAGGATCTGCAACGTGCTGATGGTCCTGTGGCACAAACCGACTTCCTGCGCCATGGAAGTCGTCCTGATCCACGAAAACCTTGGCTATTAAACTACCTGCATATAATCGGTCATAAAAGGCATCCCGCCGTCATCCGCTTTGCTCCGTCCCAATGCTTCCGCGCCTCTTATGATATATTTCCAGTGCGCGGGATATGACCCGGAACGGGAGCCGTCCCTGTCTCAGGGCCGCCAGACGCAGGCGGACAGAAATACTTTTATGACCGTCCAGGGCTTCTTCACGGGCAAAGGAACGGGCATCCTCAAAGCCGGCCGTATTTCCGCTCACCAGACATTCCTCAGCATAATTGAACAGATGCTCATAAATCTGTTCCCGGGCATAAACCAACATTTCCGGATGATGCTCTTTCAGGTATTCGAAGCCTTTCCGGCGCTGGCGGTAGATCCAGTAGGAAAGTGAGCGGTCAGAATAGCTTTGGAACATGATGCCTTCCTTCCGGGTGTACTTATAATAGAGGCAGTCATGCAGGATCACGACCTTTTCTGCACGGTCCAGGATCATCGGCATAACGGCTTCGTCTTCCCACAGTTCCCCCTCCGGAAAACGGATCGTTTCCCACAGTCCTGCCGAATAAATCTTGTCCCAGGCAAAACCTGTAATCTCTCCCCTGACTTTTGCATACAGCGCTTCTTCTCCGCTGATAACGCCTGCCGGAAGCCGGGTACACTGCCTGATTTCGTCACCGGCATGCCAGAATTCCCGGATGATCACGTCGAATACAGCGGCGTCCGCGCCGGTTTCGCGTACCGCATTAAGCGGTATTTTGATAAAATCCGGGCTGACACGGTCGTCACTGTCCACGAACATGATCCACTCCCCGCAGGCAGCCTCCAGACCCCGGTTCCTGGCTGCGCTCAGGCCGCGGTTTTCCTGTTCGATCAGGTGGATGCGGTGATCAGCCGACGCGTATTTTCGGCAGAGCGCCGTCTCGGCTTCTGTCCCTCCGTCATTGACCAGGATCAGCTCAAAATCGGCAAAAGACTGTTCAAGCAGGCTGTCAAGGCAGGACGCCAGGGTCTCTTCGACATGATAAACCGGGACAATGACTGAGACAGCCGGCCTGTTTTCCCTCGTTATTCCGGTCATGTTCCTACATCCTCCCTTCTGCGGCATACCGGGGATCCGCGAAGCATATTGATCCGTTTTTCAACTCCGGTGCAGCCTTCCCGAACCGGCTTTATTATCGATGCGCACACGCCGCCTGACCGCCTTCCGGAAAAGTTCCGGCGAAACAGCTGCCAGCCAGTACTTAACGGAATACCGGCAGGGGGAATGAAAGATCCCCGCGAAATGAAAACGGTAAACAGCAGCGAGTTTCTGCTGCAGAAGTCTGTCCCGCGTTCCTTCCCGTATGAGCCGTTCTTCGGCATCCACAGCGGACAGGACAGGCTTCGACGCAGCCGAATACCTCACCGTATGCGGCTCTTTTCGGTACAATTCCGCAATTTTCTGCCACACAAGGATATCGTCAAACCGTCGAAGATCATACTGCCCCCTGGAGACAGAGGTGTCCTGGCAGATGTAGCAGTACAGCCTTTCGCTGACGTGGATATAGCGGCGGTGAATCTTCAATAATTCCGCGAAGAAGAGCGTGTCGGTGCTGCAGCGGAAAGACTCGTCAAAACGCAGGGAGCCGATCGCCTCCCTGGCATAGATTGCGCCCCAGACAACGCGGTGGGATTCCCATCGGTGAAAAGAATAGTCTTCGATATTCATGATAACCGGTTCCGCCCGGTCATCGCAGATATAGTTTTCCTGTCCGCATTCAATAACGTCAGAAGCCGTGCACGTGGCGATGCCGATGCCCGGATCCGTCTTCCGCCCTTCCTCCAGCACTTCATACAGCCGCCTGGCATACTGCGGGCAGACCAGGTCGTCCGCATCCGCGAACAGGATATACTCGCCTTTGGCTTCATCAAGCGCCAGGTTGCGCGCACGGGCGACGTTGCCCGGCCCTTCCGATGTGATCAGGCGGAAACGCGGATCGTTTTTCATTTTTTCCCGGCATAGCGCAGGTCCTTCGTCAGAAGACCCGTCGTCAACCATCAGGAATTCCAGTTTTGGCCAGGTCTGGGCAGCCAGGCAGCGCAGACAGCGGGGCAGCGTTTTCTCCGCGTTTCTGAATGGAACGATCACAGAAAAGAGAGCATCTGTATTAAGGTTATTATTTTGTCTTTCCATCATCTGGCAGTCCTGTTCTGCCGGCGGCCCGTAAGCACTTATCAGCGTTATTATACCAAAACTCAACCAGGCCGTTGTGCCAGAAAAAAAGCCCCGGAAGCTTTCGCTTCCGGGGTTCCACATCGGAAAAGGTGCCAACCGGATTTGAACCGGTGATCAGGGTTTTTTAGCGAAACGCAAGCCTTCTTGCGGTTCGCGCAGCCCACGCCTTACCACTTGGCTATGGCACCATATTCTGTTGTGAGTGACTCCGACGGGAAT
>JAEEGL012906034.1_pt1 | contig 14752 bp, 12 predicted proteins | sample 9134231 | NCBI WGS metagenome assembly JAEEGL01 (sample SAMN16246548, study PRJNA631951) | gut metagenome | biome: gut microbiome; feature: rumen; material: fiber-attached | host: Bos | place: Iran: Karaj | collected 2018-10 | reverse complement strand
GGGCCAGCACCTCGGGGTCCTCGGGGTCGCCGATGACGAACATGCCGTCGCGGTAGTGCTGCCAATGGCCCGAAATCTCATACAGGTCTTTCTTGGCCATGAAGGGGGTCTTGGTGCGGATGTAACCCCACTCGTTGTCCTCCAGGTCCTCAATCCAGCGCTGCATGGTCTGCACAATCTTGGCACCCTTGGGAAGCAGCAGCGGCAGACCCTGGCCGATGACATCGACCACGGTAAACAGTTCCAGCTCGCGACCCAGCTTGTTGTGGTCGCGGTTCTTGATATTCTCCAGGTATTCCATGTGGGCTTCGAGGTCCTCCTTGCTGAAGAAGGCCACGCCGAAGATGCGGGTGAGCGACTTGCCGTTGCGGTCACCGCGCCAGTAGGTGTTCGAGTTGGCAATGAGCTTGAAGCCCTTGATGAGGCGGGTGTTCAGCAAGTGCGGACCCGAGCAGAGGTCGACAAAGTCGTCCTGGCTGTAGATGGTGATGCGGGCGTCGGGGGCAATGGCGTCGAGCAGCTCGAGCTTGTAGGGCTCGTTCTTCTCCTGGAAGATGGCACGGGCCTCGTCGCGCGACACGATTTGGCGCTCCAACCGGGTGGCTTTCTTGATGATGGACTTCATTTCCTTCTCGATGGCGTCGAGGTCCTCACGGTTGAAAGGACGGAAGTCGAAGTCGTAGAAGAAACCCTTGTCGGTCGAGGGGCCGATGGTCAGCTTGGCCTCAGGATAGAGGTGCTTCACCGCCTCGGCCATGATATGGGCGGTAGTGTGACGAAGGATGGCCAGGGATTCGGGAGCAGTCTTGTCGAGCAGTTCAATCTCGCAATCCTTTTCCACCACATCTCTCAAATCCACCACGTTGCCGTCGATCTTGGCAGCGCAGTAGTTGTTCAGGTCTTCGGGCTTCACCTGCAAAATCAAGTCTATAATGGAGCAGGGGGCTGCCGCCTGAACATTGCCTAATTGTTTAATGGTCACATTCATATAGTTGCTATATATCAGTTTTTTTCAAAAGTTTTCAAACTGCAAAGATACAACTTTTTTATGAATCGTGAAAAAAAAATATTTCCAGACGCTTTTCCAGACATCCACGTCATGCCTTGCCGTTAACCCTCAGCAAATTGCAGGAAACACAAGCACTTAGCACGCTCATAATCAGACCAACGCCCTATCTGCTAGCTGGTAACTAGCTGAATACTCCCTGAAAACTAGGGAGCTTTCAGCCAGCTTCCAGCAAGGTGTCAGCTAGAAATCAGCATAAAAACCTGAACAACAGTGCGATAAAGTACTTTGATCGCCTATAACTATCAGAGCGACAGCAACATATCTTTTGCCTCGATTATGCCGCCTTCGGCCGCCATGGTAAGCCAGCGGCGGGCCGTCTTCTTGCTCTTTTTCACCCCTCCCTCGCCTATGGCATAGAGCTGTCCGAGAATGAAAGCGCTGTGGGCGTCGCCGGCTTCGGCGGCGCGGGTGAACCATTCGACGGCCTGTTTCATGTCCTCGTCCACATAGATGCCCTGGGCATAGCAGTAAGCCACCAGACGCATCCCGAACGATGATCCGCGGTCGGCCGCCTCCTGGTAGAGGCTGTAGGCGCGGCGCGAGTTGAGTATCACGCCATCACCCTTCTCGTAGCAGAGGCCCAGCCGGCACATCGCCTCGGGACTGCCGAGTTCGGCGGCGCGCTTTTCATCGCGGGGAACCAAAATGCCCTTCTGGTAGCCATCGGCCAACTGTATCATGGCGTCGACATTTCCGGCCGCGATGGCTCGCTCGTACCACTCCACGACTTTCACCGTGTCGCGCACGATGCCCTCGCTGCCGTTGTAGAGCTGGCCCATGACGAGCATGGCGCGCATGTTGCCCTTCGATGCAGCCGAGTCGATGAGCTGCAGGGCTTTCTCGACATCGGTGACCACACCGGTGCCGGTGTAGTAGGCAATGCCTAGCCACAGGAGAGCCTGCCCCTTGGGATCGACGGGGGCCAGCTCGTTGAGCATCTCGACAGCCACCGTGGGATTCTGCTCCACACCATCACCGTTGAGCAATGCCTGGGCAAAGAGCACCTGTGCGTCGAACGACCCATGCATCATGGCCGACTGTATATACTCCATGGCGGACTCATAGAGGCCCTGGTTGTAGAGGTAGGCACCTATCATGTAGTCGCCCCGAGGCTCGTCGCTTTGCGAGGCCAAATGGTAGAGCATCAGTGCCGTATCGCCGTTGGCCTGGAGGCCACCAAGGCCGTAATTGTACATGTCGGCCAGCTCGGCGGCGGCGACAGGGGAACCGGCATCGACGGCATCGCGCAGGTAGTAGATGGCCTTGGCGGTGTCCACACGGGTGCCTATGCCTTGCAGATAGCACTGTGCCACATCGTTCAGTCCATTGGCATTGCCCTCGGGGATGCCCGCAGCGAGCATGTAGGTCTGGAAGGCCTGCAGCGAATCGGGCTTGATACCGGCCAGACCGCGCATGTAGTAGTCGCCCAGGTAGGAGTATCCGTCGCTGTAACCCGCCTTGCCCGAGCTGCGGAAGAGTTCCATGGCCTTGATGCTGTCGACCTTAACCCCGTAGCCCTCCTCGTGGTAGCGTGCCAACATGAAGAGCGCAGGGCCGTCCGAAGGCAGGCGATGGAGCATGGTGATTGCACTGTCGTAGCTCTGCGGCAGGGCGGCACCGGCATCGAACATGCGGGCCGTCATGTAGATAGCATCGCGGTAGCCGGCGCGTTCCGACAGCCTCATCAGGGGCACACCGTGCACAGAATCTGTCTCGCCATGCTTGTCGAGCGAGCCATTCAGGTAGAGAATGGCCAGATTATAGTTGCCACGTGGGTCGGCAGCCTGGGCATACCATTTGGCAGCCTTCTTGTACTCCCTACGAGCGCTGTAAAAATCTCCCAACTCGTTCATGCATATTGTCTGGCCCACCTTGGCGCCTTTCTTAAGCCACTGTTCCACGCCTTTCCAGTCCTCGCGCTGGCGGCACAGGTTGGCCGAGTCGATATACGACACCTCTCTCTGACCCATCGCCACCATGGGCACAACCGTCAGTATCAGAATCACTATCAATCTGTTTCTCACCATATTGTATTTCGTTTTGATTAATTCACCATTATTGGGTATTGCGGGGTTTGTGAAATGGCTGTACTTTTGCACCAGTTATGTTTTAGGATTAATAGCATAGAGGTCGCTCATTATCAGCGGCCTCTTTGTTTATGGTGTAGAGTCGGCACACCCCGAAGGTCAGCTTACGCTGGATCCCCTCAAAGGGGAACATTTTTAGAAACGACTCCCCCTTGGGAAAGCGTTCAATACTCTCGGGCAAGTAGGTATAAGCCTCGCGATTGCCCGCCAACCACTGCCCCAACCGGGGGATAACATACTTGGTGTACAAGCGATAGAATGGCCTGACGAGGGCACAGTCGGGCGTTGCCAACTCTAAAATCACCATCCGTCCTCCCGGTTTCAGCACGCGCATCATCTCATCGAGCCCCTGCTTCAGATGCACAAAGTTGCGCACACCGAAGGCACAGGTGACGGCATCGAAGGTTTTGTCCTCAAATGGAAGTTGCTCCGCGTCGGCTACAATATATGTGGTGTCTGGCGCTTTTTGTTTTGCAATGGCCAGCATCTCCTCGCTGATATCCACGCCTGTCACTGTACAGCCTTGCCGGACGAGGTTGACTGCCATATCCCCCGTCCCACAGGCAACATCCAATATTTCTCCATGCAGTCCTTTCACCGCACGCTTGCGCCAACAACGGTCGAGGCCGAGGGTCATCAGGCGGTTCAGACGGTCGTAGGTGCGGGCTATCTTGTCAAAGTCGTATGCCATAGCAACAGGAACGTTCCTATTGAGTAGAGTAGCGAAAGCAGGAAGGTGCTCATCACGAGCAAAGGCAACATGGGGTCGAGACGTTTGCCTTCACGGCGCCAGACGCCTATAATGTGCCAAACAAACAGCGGCAAAGTACATAATATCAACCACGAAAACGTGGTATTGCCGTAGTACGAACCGGCCGTCAGCAGCCATCCCAGCGTCACCAAAACCGTCTGGTACCACTTGGCGCGGCGTACCCCTATCCTCAACGGCACGGTCTTGCGGACACCCTCGTCGCTTTGCATGTCACGGATGTTGTTCACATTTAACACCGCCACGCTTAACAGGCCGATGCCCGAGGCTGGCAATAAGTAATACCAGTGGATGCTGTGAAACAGCACAAAGAAACTGCCCAGCACACTTATGAGACCAAAGAAGATGAATACAAACAAATCGCCCAGACCAATATAGCCGTAGGGCTTCTTGCCAAGGGTGTAATGTGTGGCCGCCCAGATGGCAACTTCGCCAACAAGTACCATCCACCAAGGACTGTATGAGACCCATATCATTGCCAGTCCAACCACGCAGCATACCACCACCATCGTGTTGATGGCACGCCAGAGTTGCTTTTCTGTGAGTCCGTTGGCCATGCCGTAGGCTGGACCTTGGCGGTCATTGCCATCCACGCCATTGATGTGGTCGCCCATCTCGTTGCTGAGATTGGAGAGGACCTGTAGCGAGCATGCGGTAATCAACACGAGGGGAAAAGCCCACCAATTGCCATCGTGTCCGAGACTGCCCATAGCAAGCAGACCTCCGCACACCACTCCCGCCAGCGACAGGGGCAATGTGCGGAGACGCATGGAGTTGATTAAAGCCTTTACCTTCATTTCACATCCACCTTGATGCACAGCTCGTCGAGCTGTTCCTGGCTGATGGGCGAGGGCGACTGGCTCATCACGTCGCGGCCCGAGTTGTTCTTCGGGAAGGCGATGAAGTCGCGGATGGAGTCGGCACCGGCGAAGATGGAGCAGAGGCGGTCGAAGCCGAAGGCCAGGCCGGCATGGGGAGGTGCGCCATAGGTGAAGGCATCCATCAGGAAGCCGAACTGCGCGGCGGCGCTCTCGTCGGTGAAGCCGAGGGTGTGGAACATCTTGTTCTGCAGGGTGCGGTCGTGGATACGGATGGAGCCGCCACCCACCTCGGTGCCGTTCATGACGATGTCGTAGGCGTTGGCGCGGATGTCGCCCCAACGGCTGGGATCGTCCAGCAAAGCCTCGTCCTCGGGCTTGGGAGCCGTGAAGGGATGATGCATGGCATAGTAGCGCTGGGTCTCGTCGTCCCACTCCAACAGCGGGAAGTCGATGACCCAAAGGGGAGCGAACTTCTGCGGGTCGCGCAGGCCGAGCTGGTTGCCCATCTCGAGGCGTAGGGCGCAGAGCTGCGTGCGGGTCTTCATGGCGGGGCCGCAGAGCAGCAGCATCAGGTCGCCGGCCTTGGCGCCCATCTTGTCGGCGATGGTCTTCAGAGCCTCAGCATCGTAGAACTTGTCGACACTGGACTTGAAGCTACCGTCGGTGTTGTATTTGATGTACACCATGCCGCCGGCACCCACCTGCGGACGCTTGACGAAGTCGGTCAGCGCGTCGAGCTGCTTGCGAGTGTACTCAGCGCAGCCGGGAGCCACGATGCCCACCACCAGTTCGGCACCGTCGAAGAGGCCGAAACCGTGGCCCTTGACCACGTCGGTCACCTCCTTGAATTCCATGCCGAAGCGGATATCGGGTTTGTCACTGCCGTAGAGGCGCATGGCGTCGTGCCAAGTCATCCGCGGGAAGCGGTCGAACTCAATGCCCTTCATCTCCTTGAAGAGGTGCTTGGCGAGCCCTTCGAACATGTCGAGCACGTCCTCCTGCTCCACAAAGCTCATCTCGCAGTCGATCTGTGTGAACTCCGGCTGACGGTCGGCGCGCAGGTCTTCGTCGCGGAAGCAGCGCACAATCTGGAAATAGCGGTCCATTCCGGCCACCATGAGCAGCTGCTTGTACTGCTGGGGGCTCTGCGGAAGGGCGTAGAACTCGCCGGGATTCATGCGGCTGGGCACCACGAAATCGCGGGCACCCTCGGGGGTGCTCTTGATGAGCATGGGAGTCTCTATCTCCAAGAAATCGCGATCGCTAAGGTAGTTGCGCACCAGCATGGCCATACGGTGGCGCATCTCGAGGTTCTGACGAACGGGGGTGCGGCGGATGTCGAGGTAGCGGTAGCGCATACGCAGGTCGTCGCCGCCGTCGCTCTGGTCCTCGATGGTGAAGGGAGGCACCTTGGCCTCGTTGAGGATATTCAACTCAACAACCTCAATCTCAATCTCTCCGGTGGAAATCTTGGTATTCTTCGAGCTGCGCTCGATGACCTTGCCCGTCACCTGGATGACGTACTCTCGACCCAATTTGCGGGCCCGTTCGCAGAGCTCTGCATTGGTCTCCATGTTGAATGCCAACTGCGTAATGCCGTAGCGGTCGCGCAGGTCGATAAAGGTCATGCCGCCCAGGTCGCGCGAACGCTGCACCCACCCGGCCAGAGTCACGGTCTGTCCCACATTGGCGAGCCGTAACTCGCCGCAAGTATTAGTCCTGTACATTATTACGATATTTGATTTTCGATACAAATAAATTGCAAAGATACAAACATTCTGCCAAATGGCCAAATAAAATTTCGTTAATCACTGTCGACCAATCACATCCGGCATTCTGTCGCGTCTAAAGCACTCTGTTTCAACTCTTCGCCCTATATTCTAGCTGGATACTAGCAGAATACTCCCTGAAAACTAGGGAGGTTTCAGCAAGAATTCAGCAAGCATCCAGCCAGAAAGGAGTTTATTTTACTAAAGATGAGTGTCATACAAATGTTAGAATAGTATAACACGCTGTGATACAGACTACTGCCTCAGTGCGTTGACTCCGCTTCTCGCCGCAGTCTAAGCAGCAGGGGCAGGTGGTCGCTGAGGCCGCCTTCGTAGCGCGGCCCCTGGTAGGTGCGCTTGGGACGCTGGCCGGGACGGGCGCCCTCGTCGGTAAGCAGGTGGTCGTACTGCAGCAGTTTGAGCTTCATCACCCGCCAATGGTCGTCGGCCAGAAATAACACATGATCAATAAATTGCCATTCCCCCTGATACTTATGGCTTCCGCTGCCTCGTGGCAGGCGCTGGGTGAGCAGACGGATGCCGTCGGGGTTGATGCTGTCGTTGCCGAAGGCCATCCCCTCGGCAATGGCCTGCTCCTCGGCGGTGGCGTTCATGTCGCCCATAGCAATGACGGCGGAAGTGGGGTGCTGTTGATGCAGTTCGCGCATCAGTCGGCGCAGGGTGTCGGCGATGCGCAGACGGTGGGCGTCGGCCTCCTCGCCACCCTTCTTCGACGGCCAGTGGTTGAGCAGCAGACATACGCTGTCGCCTCCGGCGGTGACGCCTTCGACAACGAGGATGTCGCGCGTGAAATATCCCTCGACACTGTCGCTGACGGTGACCTTGCGGCTGGCGGTGACGCTGAAGCGGTCGGGGCGGTAGATGAGGGCACAGTCGATGCCGCGCCGGTCAGGCGAGTCGTAGTGCACATAGCGATAGGGCACTTGCGCTAGGGGCGTCCCTTGGCATAGCGAGCGAAGGACATAGCTGTTCTCCACCTCGGCCAGCCCCACCACGTCGGGCAGGTCCATCATGGCGAGGGTCTTGTAGATGCCGTGCAGCTTGCTCCACATCTTGCCCTTCGTCCAATGGCGCTCGCCCTGTGGGGTGAACTCGTCGTCATTGGTGTGGGGATCGTCGCGTGTGTCAAAGAGGTTCTCCACGTTCCACCAGGCGGCGGTGAACGTGGAGAACTGTTGTTGTGTCTCTTGCGATTGGGCTGTAGCCGAAAGCATCAATATGAGGGCTATGGCTATGCGTTTCATTCCTGGGTGAGTTCTTCCACCGGAGCTTCCGCGGCAGCCTCGTCCACAGTCACGGTGGCCTCTTCGGCGGTGGCGGCAGTGGCCTCTTCGGCAACCACCTCTTCCACCTCGACAGGCTTGGGTTGCCATGGCCAACGATGCTGCGTGAGTTTGAATCCGACGACAAAGAGTGCCGCCAGAATCAGCACCCAGCAAAGGATGCGGCGCCAGAGGGGCGTCTTCTTGTCGGCGAAGGGGTCTTTGGCCACCACCTTGGGGTATTTGGCCATCGAGGTGAGGGTCTTGCCAAAGGTGGTGTTGACCTTTACGTCGCTATTAATGGCCCAACCGTTGGCGTTGAGCACCGGACCGAGGTTGCGCTTGCGCAGCTTAAGCCAGGCCAACAGCATCGATGGGCCGCTGATAAGGATGATCACGGCGGCCACCAGCAGGATGACATTGTACCACTTGGCCACCACAAAGCTGCCCAGCATACCCAGTGCGGCACCGATGGCACCGAAGGCCAGGCCGATGGCGGCAAAGATACCTGCAAACTTGGCAATGTCGAACGGCATAGCTTTCTTGGCGTCGGCAGCGGCTCCTTCGGCCGGAGTGGCGGTCAGGTTGGTGCTTGCCGTGTCGGCTTTGGCGGTCATATTCTCAAATTGCTTGCTCTCCTTCTCTGAGGCACTCTTGGATATCTTCTCCGACACCCAGTTGCCGAACTTGCGGTAGGGGCTCCAGAAAGCCTGGCGCACACTGATGGGGTTGTCCACTATCTTGGTCACTGTGGCGTCCCAGTCCTGGCCTGTGCGGTCGTAGAAGATGGCATTCTTGCCTTCGTGCAGGCCGCCGATCTCGCCATCGGTCAGCGCAGCCACGATGTCCATCTGGGCACCGCCGCTCTTGGCCACACAATGACAGTAAAGCAGGTACATGCCACTCTTGCCGGCGGTGGCGGTACTCTTGCCCATATCGCTTACCTTGACGCAGAGCTCGCAGCAGCGTTGGTCGATGTAGAGCTTGCCAGCCTGGAAGACAGCCAGATGCTCTTCTTCACGACGGTAGAAGTCTTTAAAGACGACATAGTTGTGCAACAAGGTGTAGTAGTTGTGGCAGTAGCGCACCAATCGTTCAACTGGGGCGATGGCTGCGGCGTGGGTGGTCAACTGTTCGGCGATGGCTTCATTCATTGCCGTCTCACCTGCAGCCTTCCATGCCGCATAGGCGTCCACCTTGGCCACGATGGAATTCCATTCCTCTTCGGCGACAGTTACCTTGCCCTGCAGATCGGGCACAGCGGCAACAAGGGCGGCCATGGCACCCTGCCATGCGGGATTGATACCTTCGGCCAGCGTCAGAAGGGCGTCCTTGCGTGGGCGTGCCAGCGGATAGGTGCCGATTTCGGCCACGTTGGCGGCCAGGTCCTCGCCACTGATGGCGGCGATCTTGTCCACCTGCACGTCGAGCACCGGCGTGGCATCCTCGTCGAACTGCACCAGTTTGCAACGCATGAACCAGTCGGCCATCTTGGCACGTATGGCGTTCACCGCCGCCTCGGCGTCATCACTGCCGTCGCCATAGGGTGGCTCGTAGGGCTCGTCGTTGGTGGCGGTGTATTCGGCCTTGCATTTCTCCTCGTACATAGCCATGTAATCCTGTACGTCCTGCAGGCTGATGCTCTCCTTCTCCAGCCCCAACTTGCCCAGAATCATACGGGCTGCCTCAAGCACATTACGGCCTTCGTCGGTGTCGTCTTTCACGGCGCTGAAGTCCACATTGTCTTTACCTTCGAGCAGGAGGTTCATGTCGCGCAGCACCTGCTTGAGCCATTGCGAGGCTGCCACCACCTCATGGGCCCGAATCTTGCCGTCGGCGTCGCTGTCCATCAGTGACAGTGTCCTTTCGTCAAACTCAAGACCCTTCACCGGACAGCTGAGCACCGTCCAAAGTTTCTGGTCCAACTCGTCGAGGTGGGCAATGTCGTCACCGCTCTCGATGTTGACTCGCGTCACACCACCTACGGTGCTGAATTTCCATTCGTAACCCTCTTGGTTCAGGAGTTTTTTCATCTTTGCCATATCGTTTATTTTTTAATTTGATACTCGTTTTTGCGCCGGCTGCATGGCGTGGTAGTAATGGTTCTCGACGATAGGACACGCGGTCTCGGGAGTGTCGGTGCAACGCTCGAGGCGACGTCGCGTGTTGTCGCCGAATCGTTGCAAGGCAGGAAGCATCTCGGCTTCAATCTGGTAGAGGTCTGGATGTTCGATGGCGTCAGTCGAGGGGACAACGTAGTAGTGGTATCGACCGTCCATCGTGCCGCGATGAACCCAATAGGGCAGATAGGCCATGCGGACCATTCGGACACTATCGCCTTCACAGCGTAGTTCCATCTCGACCATGATGCCTCCGTCGCAGTTCTCGTCACGCTGGTTGCTGACAAAGTTGCCCATCGAGTATACCACCGGTTCGGGATAACGGTCATTGCCAGGGAGTGCGTCGATGGTAAAATTCTGTACCACATGTGGATGACCTCCGATAATGGCGTCGGCGCCATGCTCTAGCAACCAAGCCGCCAACTCCTGTTGTTCACGGTTGGCGGCAACCTGATACTCAATACCCCAATGGATAAGCGCCACCGTATAGTCGGCACCGCGTTCGTGGGCAGCCTGCAGGTCACGTTGCATCAACACCGTGTCGATCATGTTGACCACATTGGGAGGGCGTACTTCAATACCATTGGTACCATATGTGTAACAGAGCAGGGCCAGGCGGATGCCCCGACAGTCGATCATCATCGGGTGCCGATCCATCCGGCTGAGGGTATCGGCATAAGTGCCCAAATGAGGGATACCTAGTGTATCTAGCGCTCGCAGCGTTCTTTCCAGTCCAGTGCGACCTCGATCCATACAATGGTTGTTGGCGGTGGTGAGAATGTCGAACCCCGCTTCGCGTGCGGCCTCGGCCAGCGCCACCGGCGACGAAAACTGCGGGTAACCCGTATAGGGGGGACCTGCCAACGTCACCTCCAGATTGGCTATGGCCAGGTCGACACTCCTGATGTAGTCACTTACATATCGGAACGATGGTTCATAATCATAGCGGCCGTCGTCTCCAAGCGCGGCCTTGTGTTGTGGAGTATGACCCATGATATCGCCGGCAAAGACGATGCGCAGGGTCGTGCTGTCGTCTTGTCCCTGCACTCCCACAAGGGGCAGTAGCAGAACAGCCAACAACAGCAGTTTCCTCATTTCTGTCCAGTTACAATCTTATAGGTATCGACAGCGATGGCCAACTCTTCGTCGGTCTGCACGACCGCAGTGGTAACACGGGCGTTGGGCTTCGAGATGACGGCGTCAACGCCAGCCGTACGGTCGTTGAGGTCGAAGTCAATGTCCACGCCCAACCAGTCCATATCTTTCAGTATCTCATGACGCATGAACCAGGCGTTCTCGCCGATACCACCGGTGAAGATAAGCAGGTCACAACCATTCATCTGTGCCATGAAGGCACCGATATACTTCTTGCAGCGCTGTGCGAAGACCTCGAATGCCAACGTGTTGCGTTTATCGCCACGCTGTACGCCGGCCCAGATGTCACGCATGTCGGGCGAGGCTCCGGTCAAGCCCACCAAGCCACTCTTCTTATAAAGTATATCGTTGATTTCCTTCACACTGAGATTGGCCTTCTCCATCAGGTAGAGCAACGCACCCACATCGATGTCGCCACAACGCGACCCCATGGTCAGACCCTCCAACGAGGTCATTCCCATCGAGTTGTTCACACTCTTGCCATGGTCGACGGCACAGATCGAAGCACCGCTTCCCAAATGGCAGGTAATGATTTTCAAATCCTTCCAGTACTTGCCAATCATCTTGGCACCGCGTTTGGCCACGAAACGGTGGCTCGTGCCGTGGAAACCGTAGCGACGAATGCCATATTGTTCATAGTATTCATAGGGGATGCCATAAAGGTAGTTCTTCGGCTCGATACTGAGGTTGAAGGCCGTGTCGAACACTGCCACCTGCGGCACGTCGGGCATCACGTTGTTGATGGCCTCGGCACCCATGATATTGCCGGGGATGTGCAACGGAGCCAGATCGATGAGCGATTGCTCCTTGTTGATGACATCACGCGTAATCTGCACACTGTCAGTAAAGTATTCACCCCCATGAGCGAAACGATGACCTACAGCGCCCACCTCCTGGATGCTGGAGATGACACCCGTCTGCGGGTCGACAAGGGCGTCCATCACCATCCGCAACCCCTCCGTATGATTAGGTATCGGACACTCCGTGGTATGCTTCTCCCCCTTGCTGGTGTAACTGAAAATGCCACTCTCCAGGCCGATACGCTCCAGCAGACCCTTGGTCAGAACCGTCCGTGTATCGACATCAATGAGCTGATACTTAAGCGACGAGCTGCCGCAGTTGAGAACCAATATCTTCATAAGGCCAATAACTTAATTTTGCTTAAAGAACGGCACATACGACTTTTTATTGTACTCTATTCCACTTTTTTCGTATTTTTGCATCATCATTATAATAACTCAAACATCATGGCTCTTTCACGCAAGACAAAGATAATCACCATCGTTAGCCTCGTCATCGTCCTGGCTCTCACCCTCTTCATCTTCTTCCGTTTCTTCTTTGTCTACAGCACCGGCGTCGACGCCGGCACGCTCAACTACTTCCAACGCCAGGGCATCGTCTTCAAAACCTACGAAGGCAAGATGATCCAAAGCGGTTTCCGCGCCGTCGACAACAGCGCCACCGGACTGCGTAGCAACGAGTTCAAATTCTCCGTCACCGACCGGGCCGTCGCCGACACCCTCATGCGATGCTCCGGCAAGCACGTCGAACTCCGCTGGAAACGCTACCTCGGCACCCTCCCCTGGCGTGGCGCAAGCCACAGCATCGCCACCGAAGTCCTTTCCGTCGAATAGACGACTCCGGCCCGAAATGTTAAAAACAGGGGCCTTTTGTAAAAAAAACGCCCCCGAATAGGTCTTATATATATGTAAGACCTCCTCTTCATACTATGGACAACTCCCTCAACGAACCCCATGTGCGGTTCCGATCGCTCTGGCGTCGACACGAAAAGCAGGTGCGCAGATATTGCCTCAGGGCGGCGCACGGCAACGTGGATCGCGCGTGCGAATTCGTCCAGGAAGTAGCCTTGCGACTCATACTGAACTGCGACAAGCTCGTCGGCGATGAAACCACCGAGCGAGCCTGGGTGATGCGCGTCATGCAATCCGCCGTCGGCAACGCTCGTCGCACCCTCAACCCCCATTTCGACCTCGTCGACGACCAAAGCCTCCTCGACATCCCCGACAGACAGGAAACCTCCGAATTGCGCGAAACCCTCGACGACCTCATGACCATCCTCGACGACGACGAACGACAACTACTCAACCTCTACCTCAAAGGCTTCGACATCAACGACCTCGCCACCATCTACTCCCTCTCCTACTCCGCCGTCGGCACCCGCCTCTCGCGTCTGCGACAGAAACTCACCCTGCGCGCGCGGCAACTAAACTATATACGCTGATTAATACATCCACATACATCATGACAAACCCAGACACATTCATCGACATCGATCGACTCAACCGGGAGGCTCGTCAGACCCATCAACTCAACCTGCTGGCCGACATCGACAAGCAGAACCGCCGGTGGGCCGACCGCATCCACACCCGCCGGCAACTCGGCGTGGCGGCTCTCGTGCTCGTCCTCCTCTTCGTCACCACCCCGACGATCATGGCCCAGCACCTGCCTGCCATCCCCGTCAGCCCCGCCTCTCCGGCACAACAGCAACACGCTCTCGCACTTGCCAACGACATCATTGCACTGGTATGAAACGAAAACAACGACACCTCTTCTGGCTCTTCTTCCCGCTCCTGTGCCTCCTCACCGTGGCGGGGGCGGCCCTGCTCACCTACTGGCGGCACACCGTCCCCCTGAGCCAGACCAGCGAGGTCTACCGCCGCTACCGCGACTTCCCGGGAGTCGACGCCGCCTTCATCCGCCAGATGCCCATCAACGACACCCTGCGGGTCGACATGACCCTCCTCCAGGCCCGCGACAGCCTCAGCTTCGCCAACCTCCTCCGCGACATGGGCAAAAGCGAGGAATACATCCGCGACATGGCGACAATGAATGCATTATATACAGAATTAGGAAATGCTGATGTCCGATTCACAGGCACATCTCCCAGGGGCCACCCCGGGCAGTTTCCCGACCCCGACCCGGACAAAAACGAAGAGCACTCCGTCTTCCCTGTCCGTTTAATTGTGGCCGTTTTCCACACACATAACGAGGAAGAAGCATTGGTAGTATTTCGCAAAAGCAATTATGATGAAATAGACATAGACAATCATAAATAAAAAAATAAAACTATGAAAAAGCATCTTATTCTTATCAGTATGCTGGCCCTGCTGGCCGGCGGCGCCATGGCGCAGGACACCTTGTTGATGAGCGGTCCGAAGCCCGACTACATGAGCCCCTCGTGGTTTGACGTTCCGGGCAAGATGACGTGGAACATCAACCACTACCCCATCTCAATGGCCAGTGAATTCTGCAACACCGAGGAACTGCAGATCTATGGCATCGCCGCCATCATCCTGTCGTTCCCCGAGCTAATTGCGATGGCAGGCGTTGATTATTCACCCTCGTCGTATCCGAATGTGGTAGATACCTCCATGGCCAATGTAGGTGGTTATCTGCGCTTGTACGACCTTGAGGACGGGACGCTGGTTCAGCGAGGCGAGGAACTGTACGTGAACAAACAGCTCACGCCGGTGAGCTATTACCTCCGCTTCAACTTCGACACCCTCTTCCACCTGTTTATGGATCTGTCCAACCCCGCCGGCGACTATGTGTTCCCTGTATATGAGCGTTATTTCACCAAAATGGATATGATGGTGACGGACACCTTCTTCGTCGGTCTTACCGACCCGATGTTTGACACAATCTCTGACAGCGTCGC
>JAEEGL012386256.1_pt1 | contig 14752 bp, 13 predicted proteins | sample 9134231 | NCBI WGS metagenome assembly JAEEGL01 (sample SAMN16246548, study PRJNA631951) | gut metagenome | biome: gut microbiome; feature: rumen; material: fiber-attached | host: Bos | place: Iran: Karaj | collected 2018-10 | reverse complement strand
GTACATGCGCACGTCCCGGCTGTCCAGGTTAAGGTGGGTAAGCTGCGCTATCTTTTCGAGTCTGTACTGCAGCGTGGTCCTGTGTATTATAAGGGCTTCGGAAGTCTTGGGTATGCTGCGCTCGTTCTCCAGATAGGTCCTGAGCGTATTGTAATAGTCCGTGTTCTTTTCTTTGTCTATGGCGCGCAGCTTCTGGATGTCCGACGATACAAGATCTGCTGGAGCCATCGTGTTCGCCAGCGTCCGTATCATGTAGTACGGGGCGCACTCGCTGAACAGCATGGTCCAGCGGCTGCGGCGGAACAGGATGTAGTTCAGCGTTATGTCTGTCTGGTCGAAACCGGTGCGCAGTTTCCGCAGGCCTATTATCGGGTTGGAGATCCCGCAGTACATGTAGCTGTCCCTTACCAGAGGGGCAAGGTCGGCCTTTATGGTCTCGCCGTCGCGCCTGTCGCTGGTGACGTTAATTATCATGCACAGACGCTGCTCGTGGAAGAACTCGAAGCTTCTGGGGAACACAGCCGTAAGCTTGCTTCGAAGCGCGGAGTCCGACCTTATCTGTATGTCCGGGCTCTGGCTCTGCAGCTTAAGGCATATGTAGGTATCGTCTTCCTGCCACCCCAGGATGTCCAGCAGTGCGTTCACGTCGCGGCGGTCCGGCTCGCCGCCTCTTATCAGCGTTCTTACCGTGTCCTCGTAGTCGCTGTATATCTTCTGAGGATGCTGCATGTCCTTAAGCATTATTATCTTTACGTATTCCGCCAGCATCTCCGCCAGACGGAACTGGCCGGGCTTAAGGGGCGTTTCCAGCTCGTTTATCAGCAGTCTTCCGCAGTAGTACTGATCGTCCCAGATGTTTACGTACAGGCTTCGCATGTTCCGGGGGTATTCCTCCATGCCCCAGATGGCGGCCTCTCTTTTGGTCAGTGTGTCTATGTAAGCTTCGTCGAACTTGAAGTCGTTTATCAGCCACAGCGGAATGTGTATGCTGGTACCGTTGTCGGAGCGCTCGAACTGAAGCATGCCCTCCTTGTATTCCGGCAGGGCGATTACGGTGAACATCCTGTCGTGTATGTACATGGGATTGTGGAAGAACTTTATTCCTATGCGGCAAAGGTCGTTAAGACTGCCGCTGTTTATCAGAACGTCGTTTATGTCTGATTCGAACTGATGGTATCTTTCGAAGATCTCCAGCAGCGCGTTAAGAAGCTCGGCGTCGGAGCAGCTTACGGCGCGGATGTGCGGGGCGGCTCCGTTTATGTCCGCGGTGGTTATGTACGGATGCTTGTCCACAGGGAATCCGGAGGAGCCTTCCTTAGGCAGCATGTAAATTATCCCGTCCGCAAGGTCGTTCTTTCCGGTATAGAGTTCGAAGCCTTTGAACTGCGGTTGTTTATCCTTTGAATTGAGGAGAAAAGTCCACCCCATGTCCTCTAGATCATCTGCTATCATCTGGGTGTTAAGCAGTATCCGCCCCGGCTTATTGGTGTTTTTTGCGGTCAAAATCTCCATATTTGTTGCCTTCCCTGCTTGTTCACTATTTTTATAATTGGTTTTCGCGGGTCTGTTCGCGTTTTTTATACCCCTATTTTATCCTCAAAAATGCGGAAAGGCAAGTACTGCATGAACGCAAAATAAGGAAAATGCTGCGCGAAGCGTTAATGCCGTTGACCTGCACTTTTCCTATATATACAATATGAGTGCGATAAAAATTTAACATCGCTATTTTATGTTCACATCCGGCTCCGGATGCCGGATAAGGAACATCAGCAATCATTATTTTTCTAGGAGGAAAAAATGGCAGAATTCAAACGTAAGGAAGGACTTACACAAGCAGTTAAGACCTTCTACGGCGTCGGCGACGGCGGTTTCGTACTCATGTCCAACGTCGAAACATTCTACTTCATGACCTGCATGACCAACTATTGCGGATTCACCGCAACTCAGGCAGGTGTCATCAACTCCGTATTCTCGATCGTAGACGCATGCCTGTCCTGGGTATACGGCATGATCATGAACGGAACCAGACCTAAGAAGTACGGACGTTATCGTTCCTGGCTGGTACTCGTACCCTGGATCGTACCGTTCATCTTCGCGTTCCAGTTCCTGCGTCTCTCTGAGAACCCGACAGTAGCTGGAGCCATCATCGCGATAGCAGCCATCGTATCCCACTTCATCTGGAACCTGGGCTACGTAGCTAACAACACGATGGTATCCGTAATAGGAAGAACCCCGGAAGAAAGAGGCGTCATTGCATCCGGCAAGGCCTTCTGGAACAACGTTGGTTCTCTTATCTTCTCCTATGCAGGACTTCCGTTCGCTACCCTGCTTGGTGGAATCGTAGGCGCTAAGAATCAGTTTGCTGCCTGCGCGTTCATCCTCGGTATCGTAATGGTACTCACCTATTTCGTACACTTCAAGCTGTCCGATGGATATGAAGCTCCCGAAGACGAAGCTACCATCCAGGCTAAGAAGCTTGCCGAGCAGAACAAGATGAGCGTCGGCCAGATGTTCGCAATGCTCTTCAAGAACCCCATCGTTCTCCTGATCATGCTTGCCGACCTTGCTAAGTGGTGCGTAAACTTCACCACCAAGGGCGCTGCTATCTACTATTGGAGAGATGCTGCTCACGCTCCCGGAATGCAGGCTACCTACGCGCTGCTCACCTCTATTGCAGGTATGGTCGGCGCTTACTGCGCAAGACTGCTTGTTAAGAAGATGGCTACCAAGAACTCCGTTCTTATCTCCCTCGGCGGAATGGCTATCTTCCTCCTGGGCAACTACTTCCTGTATGCTTCCCCGACAGCAGTAATGGTATGCATCACTCTGGCGTTCTTCTTCTATGGCATGGCTCTTGGTTCCTTCCCCGGACTCTATGCAGACACCATCGTAGTGCTCACTGCTAAGACCGGATCCAACCCGACCGGTTGGGTAAACGGACTCCAGAACGTTCCTCTGAAGGTTGGCGTATTCCTCCGCGGCGTCATCATCGCTGCCTGCCTCAATGCGGCCGGCTGGAAGGCTGACGTTGTCCTCGAAGGACAGGCTCGTCAGGGCATGACCATTGCGTTCGGTCTTGTACCGGCTATCTTCTGCATCGTCGGCTTCATACTCATCCTTGTCGGATACAAGTACAGCAGAGCAGACGTTGCAAAGGCTCAGGCTGAGATCGATGCAAGGATCGAAGGAAAGTAATAGCTAATTAATGTGCAGAGGCAATACGGAGTCCGTTCGTATTGCCTCTGTAATCTAAAAAGCATTATAATATTAGTACGATTGTATGGTTATACGCACAGGAGTATTAATAGAAAGGTAAAGAATCAATGCTTACAATCAGACAGAATTTCCTGGAAACTATCCACGGCGGTCACCCGGACAGATTCGTAAACTGCTACGAGTATCTGGGACTGGTAATGGGTTCTCCGTTCGGTAAGAGGAATCCCAACCCCAAGTACGGCGAGCACAACATCGTCAACGCGTGGGGCATCACCAAGTCCTGGCCGGAAGGCACCCCGGGCCCGTTCCCTGTACACACTCAGGATAAGATAGTCGTTCAGGACATCGAAAACTGGAGAGACTATGTAAAGGTCCCCAACGTCGTTTACGACGCCGAAGAGTGGGAGCCCTTCATAGAGGCAGCTGAAAAGATCGACAGGGAACAGCAGTTCGTGACCGGATACTTCGCTCCCGGCGTCTTCGAGCAGTGCCACTATCTCTGCGAGATCCAGAACACCATGATGTACTTCTACACCAACCCGGACGAGATGCACGAGATGATCGACATGATCACCCAGTTCGAGCTGGATTACGCGGCTGAGTTCTGCAAGTACGTACATCCGGAAGCCATGTTCCATCATGACGACTGGGGTTCCCAGATCTCCACGTTCATCTCCCCGGAGATGTTCAGAGAGTTCTATAAGCCGGCTTACGAGAAGATCTACGGATACTACAAGAGCCACGGCGTACAGCTGATAGTACATCACTCCGACTCCTACGCGGCGACGCTCGTTCCCGACATGATCGACATGGGCATCGACGTATGGCAGGGTGTCATGAACACCAACAACATTCCGGAGCTGATCAAGCAGTACGGCGGCAAGATCTCCTTCATGGGCGGTATCGACAGCGCTACCATCGACTTCCCCGGCTGGACCAGAGAGATAATCAGGGAGCAGGTAAGAAAGGCATGCGACGCGTGCGGCAAGCTCTACTTCATCCCCTGCGCTTCTCAGGGTCTGCCGATGAGCACCTTCCCCGGAGTTCAGGACGTTCTCGCGGAAGAGATCGATCTCTATTCCAAGGAAGTGTTCAAATAGATCATAGTTTGATCCACCGAGGGCCGGACAGCGTCCGGCCCTCATTTACTTATTAACGGTAATTATGTATAATGTTCATACGTTTTAACACCCCGTTGATCCGTATGATCAAGGAGACTGTATGTTCGACAAAATAGCAGCAGCAATAACCATAGCCGCCGCCATTGCGGTATACATCCTGACCGGCTTCCGTATCTGGCCGGCCGTCATCGCCATAGTTGCGCTGGCGCTCATCTCCAAGAGCCTTAAGATGATGCTCCAGGATAAACTGGACAGGAAATTCCCGCCGCTCACCGTGTTCTTCCTTACCAAGGACGATCTCAGCCAGCAGTCGTCCAAGGGTATGAGAGTGATAGTCATAACTGAAAGGATCTTCTTCCACACCGAAACAGAAGCCGACAAGAAGTTCATTCTTGATTTCATAGACAATTACGCCAAAAAGTTCAGCGAGGCCAATAAGATCTTCAAGTACAGATACAACTACGTTAAGAAGCACAATCTGCCCGGCCAGCCGGCGTACGCAGCCTGCCGCAACGCCAAGACCAGCCTTAAGGTCATCTACAAGAAGTGGTACGAGGAATCCGGCGCCAGCAGGTTCGGCGCGACAAAAGACGACGTGGACAGCTTCATGGCGGACGACATCATAATCGATCCCCGCGACGGCAGCGAGCACCGCGCCATGATCCAGTTCGTGTTCGACCCCAACCTCCCCATCCCGGACGAGAACTACGAATGACCCCGACAGCTTTCCGGAACGGCCCGGAAGCCTTGCGTTTGGGGCGCCGTCCGGAAAAGAACGAACGTTTGCATTTGATCCCGCGATATGATATCATAGCCCCAAAGGGGAAATATCTATGCGCGGGATAACTCATTTTTTGGCAGGGGCCGCCGCCGGGCTGTATTACTGCAATACGCTTCCGCAGACGGACGTTAAGACGCTCGGCATAGTCGCGGGCGTTTCCGCTGCCGCGGCGCTGCTGCCGGACATAGACATTCGCGGCAGCAAAGCTTCCAACAACGTCGGCAACGACCTGGTAAGCGTGGTAAGGCTGTTTACCGCGCACCGGGGATTCTTCCATTCGCCGCTTTGCTGGGTGATAGTGGCTGCCGTAGTATGGTATTTCTGGCCTCAGTACCTGACGTTCATAATAGCCGGGCTGATAGGCGCCTTGTCGCACGTGGTCCTGGACATGTTCAACAAGAAGGGCGTGCCGCTTTTCTTCCCTTATCCTAAAAAGGTAAGCATCATGGACATTAAGAGCGGGGGAGGCGTGGACGCCATGCTGTCGGCGGTCTTCCTGGTGCTGGCCATTTACTTCGCGGGTAAGAAGGCCGGCCTGCTGGAGCTGCTGATAAACAGATAAGGTGATTTTTATTGCAAATCCCGCGTTTTTATTCCATAATTTTATATGACGGACCGCAAGCAGGCGATCCGGAAAAGATGCCGCGTGTCACCCGGACATGTCATAAGGATCCGGGGCAGAAGCGGCCGGGGAGGTTTAAAAATGTCGGAAGTAAAAACATATTACAATAACGAAGGTCCCAAAGGCGCTCAGGTGGTCTGCGAGCTTAAGCTGCCGCCGTACCACGCAACGCCGGAAGCCATAGCCAAATACGAAAAATACGGAAAGCGCATCCTGTGGATAGACAGCAACGTAGTTCCGGGAAGTTTCCAGATGAACTCTTCCTGGTACTTCCACCCCAACAAGCCCGAGGGCGAGGTGGTAGTGGACAAGAACCTTCCGGCAACGCAGTCGCACGTCCACGAGGACGCGGACGAGATCGTGGCCTTCTACGGCTCGGATCCGGAGCATCCGGAAGAACTTAACGGCGAGATAGAATTCTGGATAGACGGCGAAAGATACGTGTTCACCAAGAGCGTAATGATATTCCTGCCCGCGGGCATGCCGCACGGACCGCTCTTCATCCTTAAGGTGGACAAGCCCATCTTCCACTATTCCGTAGTTACAAGCAGGGAATACAGTTTCGAAGGCAAATAGACAGCGTTAACAGAGGTCCGGCCGGAACGGACCATCGCAGAAGAAGGTATTACATTGGCACTTATTTTCAAATACGCAATACAGCTTAAGGAAATAGCTAAGGAACGCTACGGTCTTACCATGGAGGTGACCGATAACTGCGCGGGACAGTTCTTTACATTCGACAAACCCATCCCGCAGGAATTCAAGGATTACATTACGATGTTCCTGGACGACAGGAAGATGGCTCCCATATTCTGGGACGAAAAGAGTTTTTCAGTAAAGAGTCTGTACGGCGGCAAGCACGACATACCGCTGTGATCTACTGAAGTTCCATCCAGCGCCAGTAGGCGTCGTCGAGAGCAGTCTTGGCGGCGTCTAGTTTTTTTGCGGTCTCCGCTGCTTTTTCCGGGTCTCCGAAGACTTCCGGCCTGCAGAGTTCCGATTCCAGTTCCGCGATCAGCTGCTCCGCGTCGTGGACCGCCTGTTCCGCGTTCTCCAGCATCTTGGCGGCTCTGCGCGCCGCGGCGCTGGCTTCTTTTTTTGCCTTGTAGGCCTCCGCTCCGCTCAGCTGCTCCGGCTGCGGTGTTTCGGCTGTCCCGTCCTTTGAGGATCCTGCAGCGGATGCCGCGCCTGTCCTTGCGCCGTCCGCGGTCTCTGTGCCGCTTGCGGTCTTGCCGGACCCGTCGTCCTTGGTTCCGCGGCCTTTGCTGCTCAGCTCCGCGCGTTTTTCCTCGTAGTAGTCGTACTTTCCGGGATATTTGACCATGCCGTCTGCCGTAAGCTCCAGTATAGCCGTGGGCACATGCTGCAGCAGGTAGCGGTCGTGCGAGACTATTATGACCGTGCCCGGGAAGTGCATTATCGCGTCCTCGAACACTTCCTTGGCCGCAATGTCCAGGTGGTTGGTGGGCTCGTCGAATATAAGCAGGTTGGAGCCGGACATCATCAGCTTAAGCAGGGCCAGGCGGGCCTTTTCGCCGCCGGCCAGGTCCGACACCTTCTTGAAAACGTCATCTCCGCGGAACAGGAAGCTTCCCAGTATCATGCGCAGATCCGTCTGGTCATACTTAAAGTATATGCGGTGCAGTTCCTCCAGCACGGTGTTGTCCGATACCAGGCTCTTCTGCTCCTGATCGTAGTAGCCGGGCATAACGTTCTGTCCAAGGCGTACGTAGCCGGAGGACGGACGCAGCTGCCCCAGTATTATCTTAAGGAGCGTGGTCTTGCCTATTCCGTTGGCTCCCACAAGGCAGATGCGGTCGTGCTTTTTTATGTCCAGTCCGACGTTCCTGAACAGCGGTTCCGCTCCGGGATACGCGAAAGACAGCCCTTCCGCGAACACCACGTCGTTGCCGGAGGACAGCTTTTCGGAGAAGTTTATCTTAAGGGACTCGGAGAGCATTACGGGCTTTTCCAGACGTTCCACCTGCGCCAGTCTCTTCTCCCTGGACTGCGCGCGTTTTACCAGTTTTTCCGTGCCGCGCCCCTTGTAGCGCGCGATCAGCTCCTCCTGGTGCTTTATCTCTTCCTGCTGCTGCTCGTAGTGCTTAAGGTCGATCTCGTAGCGCAGCTGCTTCTTTTCCTTATATGTGCTGTAGTTGCCTTCGTAGCAGGTAAGACGGCAATTCTCTATCTCGAATATGCGGCTTACGCACTTATCCAGGAAGTACCGGTCGTGCGATATTATCATGAGCGTGCCGCGGTAGCCGGACAGGTAATTCTCCAGCCACTTGAGAGTCTTTATGTCCAGATGGTTGGTGGGCTCGTCCAGGAGCATCAGATCCGGTTCCCGGAGAAGCATTGCGCCCAGAGCCAGTCTGGTCTTTTCTCCGCCGGAGAGCGCTCCCACGGTCTGCGAAAGGCTCTGTTCGGAAAATCCGAGGGACGTTAAGATGCCGCGGGCAGCCCGTTCGAAGCTGTAGCCGTGGATGTCCTCGAAGCGTTCCGCCAGGGTCTGTCCCGCCAGGGGGCCTTTCTGCGCCGCGTTCTCCTGTCCCAGGTCCATCAGCGTGTCGAAGACGCTGCGGTCTTCCGGAAAATGCTCGCGCTGACGCAGGTATCCCGCCGAAAGGTCGCGTGCCGCCGCTATCTCGCCGCTGTCCGGCGCCAGTTCGCCCACTATCATCTTGAATAGCGTGGACTTTCCCGCGCCGTTGGAGCCTACTACTCCTATGCGGTCGCCTTTGTTTACGGTAAAACTGACGTCCTCCAGGACAGTCTCCACACCGAAGCTTTTATATAGTTTTTGCGCGGATAAAATGCTCATAATTTCGTATACCGTATAATATCATCAATACGGTCTTGTAACAAGGCGGGGCGGGTGCTAAAATAAATATGTCAATAAAATAACAATATCTTTTAACATATAAAAAAGGCAGGCGCAACGATGAATAATTACGTTTCCGACGCAGTAGTAAGAAGGCTCCCCAGGTACAGACGCTATCTGAAGAAGCTTAAGGACCAGGGCATCCAGAGGATCTCCTCCAAGGATCTGGGCAACATAATGGATGTTACCGCCTCGCAGATCAGGCAGGATCTCAACCACTTCGGCGGCTTCGGCCAGCAGGGCTACGGTTACGGCGTGGAGGAGCTGGAAGGCAAGCTGGAAGAGATAATGGGCCTGGACCGCACCTACAACATAGCGTTCGTGGGCTGCGGAAGGCTGGGCCGCGCGATCATCAATTATCTTGTAGGCAACGAGCCTATATATAAGGTAGTAGGGCTCTGCGACAACCGTCCGGACATGATAGGCACGGAGATCGCCGGCGTAAAGATCCAGAGCAAGGAAGATTTCAAGAAGCGGATGCAGCGCGGCATAGACATACTGGTGATAACCGCTCCCGCGGTGATAGCGGAGGAAGTTGCGGAGGACGTTGCCGGTACGGAGATAAAGGGCGTATGGAACTTCGGTCACACGGAGCTTAACATCAAGGGCGTTAAGGTCATAAACGTCCACCTGTCCGACAGCCTGCACGCGCTTTGCTATTACATCAACCATCCGGACTAAAGGAAAAAGCGAATAAAAAAACGGGCGAGGCATTTCGCCTCGCCCGTTGTGTTTGATATTAAGCGTGAGCTGCTTCCATCGGGCAGACGCCTGCGCAGGAACCGCAGTCGACGCAAGCACTCTCGTCGATCACGTATTTTCCATCGCCTTCGGAGATGGCCCCTACAGGGCACTCACCGGCGCAAGCTCCACAGCTGATGCACTTATCATCGATTACATAAGCCATAGTTTACCTCCTTAAACCATAAGAAACGTTTCAAACGACTGTATTATAGCATATTAATTGTGAAGAGCAAGTGATTATTTACGGATTATCCGGTAAAAGCGGAACCGGAAAAAGCTACAACGCCATAGAGCTGTGCGCGCGCATGGGGATAGAGGCCATCGTAGACGACGGCCTGTTCATCGTGTCCGGAAAAATAGTCGCCGGAACTTCCGCGAAAAAGCAGAGGACCAAGATCCGCGCCATAAAGACAGCCATATTCGAGGACGAGGAACAGAGCCTGGAAGTCCGCAGGGCCATAGAGAAGGTCTCGCCGAAAAGCATACTTGTAATTGGTACGTCCGACCGCATGGTGGACATCATATCCGGGCGGCTGCATCTGCCTCCCGTAACGGAATACGTGCACATAGAGGACATAACCACAGACGCCCAGAGAGCCAAGGCCCACGAGATGCGCGAACGCAGCGGCATGCACGTCATCCCGGCGCCCACCCTGCAGGTGCGCAAGCAGTTCTCCGGCTACTTCCTGAACCCAAGGCGCAGTTTCCGTCAGGAGCGTCCGGATCAGGACGGCGGCGAAAAGACCGTAATGAGGCCCAAGTACAGCTACCTGGGCAAGTTCGAGATCTCGGAAAAGGTAATAAGCGACATAGTAGGATACATAGTATCCGTAACGCCCGGCGTTTCGCAGGTGATAATGGCCGGCTCCTCGCCGGACGAGGACAACAATCTTTACATAAGGGTAATAGTCACCGTGGAATGGGGCAGCCGCATCCGCACCGCAGCGGCTGAGCTGCAGAGGAGGATAGTGGAAGAGGTGTCCCGCATGACCAACTTCAACATCAACGGCGTTTCCGTTGAGGTCCGCGGGTTCAAGGCCAAAGGCGCCGCCGGCTGACAGGCCTTCCGCTCCCGTTCCGAAGTTCCTTTTTATGCATTTCAAGATGAGTCAGCGAGGCTTTTAAAGGCTTCACCGACTCTTCTTAAATTACCTGTTGACATTGAAATATTAAGCGTTATAATAGGTTTAGCACTCGGGAAGATAGAGTGCTAACATGGTCAATAAAAACTATTACATATACGGAGGTACATCAATGAAACTCAGACCTTTAGGAGACCGCGTAGTGCTTAAGCGCGACGACGCCGAAGAGAAGACCGCAAGCGGTCTGTTCATAGCGGGAACTGCAAAGGAGCAGCCGCAGTTCGGTACGGTCGTGGCGGTCGGACCCGGAGCGGTAGTGGAAGGAAAGCGTCAGCCTTTGGACGTTAAGGAAGGCGACAAAGTCTTCTTCGCAAGGTTCGGCGGCACCGAGATCAAGATCGACGGTGAAGAATACATAGTTATAGGACAGTCGGACATTCTGGCTGTAATAGAGTAAGGGGGCGGCATCATGGCAAAAGAGATCAATTACGGCGAAGCAGCAAGAAGAAAGCTTCAGGCAGGCGTGGACAAGCTTGCTGACACGGTAAAGATCACGCTTGGCCCCAAGGGCAGGAACGTTGTCATAGCCAAGCAGTACGGCTCCCCGCTCATCACCAACGACGGTGTTACCATCGCCAAGGAGATAGAGCTGGAAGACGGATACGAGAACATGGGTGCTCAGATAGTCAAGGAAGTCGCTTCCAAGACCAACGACGTAGCAGGCGACGGTACCACCACCGCTACGCTGCTTGCGCAGAGCATAATCCGCGAGGGATTCAAGAACGTTGCAGCGGGCGCTAACCCGATGGTCCTCAAGAGGGGCATCCAGGGCGCCGTGGACGTTGCGGTAGAGGCCCTTAAGAAGGCATCCGTTCCTGTAAGCGGAAGGGACGCCATCGCTCAGGTAGCATCCGTTTCCTGCGGCGATCAGGAGATAGGCAATCTCATCGCTGACGCAATGGAGAAGGTAGGCGCGGCAGGCGTCATCACCGTCGAAGAGTCCAAGTCCATGGGCACGGAGCTGGAGATCGTGGAAGGCATGCAGTTCGACCGCGGTTATCTGTCCGCGTACATGGTGACCGACGCGGAGAAGATGGAAGCTGTCATCTCCGATCCCTACATCCTCATCACCGACAAGAAGATCGCCAACATCCAGGAGCTCATGCCCCTGCTGGAGCAGATACTCAAGCTTAACAAGAAGCTCTTCATCATAGCCGAGGACGTAGAGGGCGAAGCCCTTGCTACACTGGTAGTAAACAAGATCAGGGGAGTCCTGGACGTTGTCGCGGTAAAGGCTCCGGCTTTCGGCGAAAGACGCAAGGACATGCTGGCTGACATCGCCATCCTGACCGGCGGCACCGTCATCTCCGACGAGACCGGTTACGATCTTAAGTCCGCTACCGTGGACATGCTCGGAAGGGCCAAGTCCATCAAGGTCACCAAGGAGAACACCGTCATAGTTGACGGCGCAGGCACAAGCAAGGCCATCGCGGACCGTGTAGCTCAGCTCAAGGGCCAGTACGAGGTCGTCAAGTCCGACTACGACAAGGAAAAGCTCCAGGAGCGTATAGGAAAGCTCTCCGGCGGCGTTGCCGTCATCAAGGTAGGCGCAGCCACCGAGACCGAGCTTAAGGAAAGAAAGCTCCGCATAGAGGACGCTCTCAACGCCACCAAGGCAGCCGTAGAGGAAGGCATCGTTTCCGGCGGCGGCGTAGCTCTGGCAAACACCATCCCGGCAGTCGCGGCTTACGCCAAGACGCTCGAGGGAGACGTCAAGACAGGCGCGGAGATAATCGTAAGAGCTCTGGAAGAGCCTGTACGTCAGATCGCCGAGAACGCCGGCTTCGAAGGAAGCGTGGTCATCGCCGAGGTCAAGAACGCCAAGCCCGGCACCGGCTTCAACGCCGCTACCGAGGTATACGAAGACATGATCAAGGCCGGCATCGTAGACCCGACCAAGGTCACCAGGTCCGCTCTGCAGAACGCGGCTTCCGCGTCCGCTCTGCTGCTCACCACAGAGGCAGGCATAGTTCCCATCAAGGATCCTGCTGCCGATGCGGCTGCAGCTGCCGCAATGGCAGGCGGCGGCGGAATGGGCGGAATGATGTAAGCCCGGATACGCTTTCGTAAAATAAAAAACAACGGAGGAGGCTCAATGCTTCCTCCGTTTTACTATGCGCCTGCAATTTGATATACTAATACGGGCGGCCGGACAGAACGTAAAGCGCCGGGCGCCGGAGGCATTGCAATGAGGGATATATTATCAGCGCCCTTCCTTGTAAAGACGGTGCGCACAATAACGGAAATGTACCGCCATGGCTGGGACGAGCGCAACGGCGGCAACGTAAGCCTGCTACTGGATGAGGCGGAAGTTAAGGACTACGTAGACATTAAGAAGGTCCTGCGGACCATTCCCACCGGGTTCGAAGCGCCGGAGCTGGACGGAAGGTATTTCCTGGTCACGAGCACAGGCAGCTATTTCAGGAACATACAGTACCAGCCGGAGAAGGATCTGGGACTGCTGCGTCTGGCAGACGGCGGCAGAACGGCGGAGCTGCTCTGGGGATACGAGGGCGGCGGAAAGTTTACCAGCGAATTCGCGGCGCACATCCTCAGCCATAAGGCGCGTCTGTCGGTCGATCCGCAGAACCGCGTAATAATGCACTCGCACCCGGCCAACCTCATCGCCATGACCTACGTTCACGACCTGGACGAGAGGGAGTTCACCCGCACGCTGTGGCGCATGGAGACCGAATGCATGATCGTGTTCCCGGACGGCGTAAACGTCCTTCCGTGGATGCTCTGCGGCACCAACGAGATAGGCGAGGCTACGGCGGAAAAGATGAAGACCGCGCGTCTGGTGGTCTGGGCCCAGCACGGCATATACGGCGCCGGAAGCGACCTGGACGAGGCTTTCGGGCTCATAGAGACCGCCGACAAAGCCGCGGAAATATACCTTAAGATCGCGCATCTTCCGGTAAAGCAGACGCTTACGGACGAGGATCTGCGGCTGATCGCAGGGCACTTCGGCGGCAAGGTCCGGGAAGGCTGGCTGGACTGAGCGCGCCGGCATCATAACTGACATAAAGAACGGTCTTAGGACCGTTCTTTTAAGTTCTATTTTTCACACGGATAACACTCCAGCGACCTTTTTAACGCCTCCCCGATATGGTATAATAAACTGTTACAAAAGCATCTTACAGGAGGCCGAAAATGAAGAAAAAGATAGCATTCGTTCTGGCGTTGATCATGATACTCGCAGTGGCTCTTTCCGCGTGCGGAAACGCTAAGCCCTCCGGCGAGACGGTCACCAAGGACTCGCTGATAGGCGCGTACCGCAAGAAGACGGAGGAATCCAGCAGCGCCGCTTATAAGATACTCATCGACATGAAGATAGGCGTAAGCGCGGTCGGACAGTCCCAGAACATGGAAATGTCCGGCGAGATGGATGTCGAGACCACGCAGGACGCCGCGCACATTTCCGGAAGCGTGACCGGAAACACGCAGGGTCAGACCCAGACCAGCAAGATCGAGACCTACAGCATAAAGAACGGCGATGCCTTCGACGTATATACCTTCAGCGACGGAAACTGGGTGAAGCAGACCTCTCCGGTTGCGGTCAAGGGAGACATACAGGCTATGCTCGCGCTCCACGACCCCTCTTCCATGGAGATGACGGAGACCGATACCGAGTACCTGGTCAACGGGACCCTGTCTTTGGCTGAGGCATTCGATGCTCTTAAGAACTACATGGGAGGTTTCGACGAGATCGGCGGCATGGAATTCGATCTCAGCAGCCTGGATCTTAAGGGGGTAGAGCCCGCGAAGACCATCTATCATTTCGACAAGCAGACCAAGGAACCCACCGCCGTCGATCTGGACATGACCGACAGCGTCAAGGGCCTCATGGAACAGCTTGTAAAGTCCCTGACAGGCTCTCTGATGCCCGAAAATACCAGCGGCATAGATATATCCTCTTTAATAAAAATAAACGCTGAAAAGCTCGTTATTTCCGTTAAGGACATAGTTTTCGACAAGGACCTCAGGATCGAACTTCCGGAGGACGCCAGGAAAGCTTCCGAAGTTCCTTCCTACGACGGGCAGGCTACCGCGATGAAGGATTTCTACGTGGAAGAGATGAAGATCAGCCTTCCCGATACTTTCGAAGAGGAAGAAGTGACAGGCTATACGAAGGCTTTCTTCGACAACTATACCGCGGTGCTCGTCATCAGGGAGGACAAGGCGGACCTTGTGAACTACGCGGAGAACATGGACGAATACGTGAAGCTCGTGGTCAGCGCG
>JAEEGL015258719.1_pt1 | contig 14753 bp, 13 predicted proteins | sample 9134231 | NCBI WGS metagenome assembly JAEEGL01 (sample SAMN16246548, study PRJNA631951) | gut metagenome | biome: gut microbiome; feature: rumen; material: fiber-attached | host: Bos | place: Iran: Karaj | collected 2018-10 | reverse complement strand
CTAAAGAGGAACTTGCCGTCGGGCGAGAGCACGTCGGGAACGGTGGGGACGGTGGGCATCTCGAGCGAGGCGATGTTGAATTCGGAGAGCACCGATTTGGCTTGCGGCTGTGAGGGCTGTTCGGCGGGTTGCTGACGGCGGTCGATGCGCTTGTGCACCTCGGGGTTTTTCACCGACGACTCGGCCAGCAGCTGGGGTTTCATGTGCTGACGGCGGCGGGGTTGGTCGTTGTTCTCCTCTTTGTCGGAGTTGCGCACGGGGTTGTTCTTGTTTTTCGAAGCGTTGGGGTCTTCGGCAGGATGGGCGGCCTGATGGTCGAGAATACGGTAGATGAGTTCCTGTTGCTCCATGTGGGTGGCGCGGCTGATGCCCATCTGCTTGGCGATTTCGAAGAGATCGATAATGGCTTTGTTTTCCAGTTCTGTCTTGCTGAACATAAGTTTAGATTGTCGACCTGATGGTCTTTGTGTGAATTTCGATTAATAATATGTTTTTGGATTTCAAGTGCTTGTCGGCGAACGGAGCGCCTCTTGCCTTGATTTTCGACGATGCAAAAATACACATTTTTCATTAATTGCTAAAAAAAAGTTATCGGTATGAATATTTTTTTGTAATTTTGCACCGTCGAAATAAGACAAATTAATCATTTAACAAAATAAGTAACATGAACATTCCTGCAAATCTGAAGTACACCCAGGACGACGAATGGGTGCGTGTAGAAGGCGAATTTGCTTTCGTTGGTATCACCGACTATGCCCAGCACGAGCTTGGCGACATCGTCTTTGTTGACGTTACCTGCGAAGGTGAGACTGTCGAGGCTGGCGAAGCTTTCGGTAGCGTTGAGGCCGTGAAGACTGTGGCCGACCTGCTGATGCCCGTCACCGGCGAGGTGGTGGAGTTCAACACCGCCCTCGAGGATGCCAGCGCCATCAATGCCGACCCCTATGGCAATGGCTGGATTATCAAAGTGAAGCCCGCCAACATGGCCGACATCAACGGTCTGATGGATGCCGAGGCCTACAAAGCCAAAATCGGTGCCTAACTATTGAGTAGTTAAGTAGACAGTAGTTAAGTAGTCTAGACAATACTTGACTTGACGAGAAAGCCGCTCCACAATGGGGCGGCTTTATTATTTAGACTTGGAATAAAAGAGAAGGCCGCTCGATTTGAGCGGCCTTTCTTTTTTATTGTCTCACGGACTTGATTAGTCCATGATGGTGTTCCAGTGGTGGATATCCTCGGCCTCGCCAAGCTGGATGGCGCGCAGGGCGTGGTAGAGCTTGGTGCTGTAGGGGCCGGGCTCCTTTCCGAAGACGTAGCTCTTGCCGGTCTCGGGGTCGTCGAGGCGCTCGATGGGGCTGATAACGGCGGCAGTACCGCAGGCACCGGCTTCCTGGAAGGAGGCAAGCTCTTCGACGTCGATGGGACGACGCTCGACTTTCATGCCCATATCCTCGGCGAGCTGCATGAGGCTCTTGTTGGTGATGGAGGGCAGGATGGAAGTGCTCTTCGGGGTGATGTAGGCACCGTCTTTGATGCCGAAGAAGTTGGCAGCACCGGCTTCGTCGACGTATTTCTTCTCCTTGGCGTCGAGATAGAACTCGCAGGCATACTGGCCACCGTGACAGGCTTCGACGTGGGCCTTGAGGGAAGCGGCATAGTTACCACCGACCTTGTAGATACCGGTGCCGAGAGGGGCGGAACGGTCGTACTTACGGGTGATGACGTAAGGGTTAGCTTTGAAACCGCCCTTGAAGTAGGGTCCCACAGGGGTGACGAAGATGAGGAAGAGATACTCGTCGGCGGGTTTCACACCCACGGTGATGCCGGTACCGATGAGCAGCGGACGCAGGTAGAGGCTGGCGCCGGTGCCGTAAGGCGGGATGAAGCGCTCGTTGAGTTTGATGACGCGCTTGCACATCTCGACAAACTTCTCGGTGGGGAGCTCGGGCATCATGATACCGCGGCAGGTGCTCTGCAGACGCTCGGCGTTGGCTTCGGGGCGGAAGATGCGAATCTTGCCGTCTTTGCAGCGATAAGCCTTGAGGCCTTCGAAAGCTTCCTGACCATAGTGGAGGCTGGAGGCAGCCATGTGCATTTCGATGCTTTCGGAGCTCGAGACCTCGATCTCACCCCACTGGCCGTTGCGGAAGTAGCAACGCACGTTGTAATCCGTTTTCAGGTAACCAAACGGAAGGTTTTGCCAATCTATATTCATGTTAATCAATTTATTGTTGATAATAATAATGATTTCGAAACATGGCAAAGATACTAAATAAAATCAATTGAGGAAAAAAATATTTTGCCATATCTGGAAAAAGTAGTAATTTTGCACCCGTTTTCAGTTGGCCCCTTAGCTCAGTTGGTTAGAGCAGCTGACTCATAATCAGCGGGTCCTTGGTTCGAACCCGAGAGGGGCCACTAAAGAGAAAAAGTCATGGGACGCATAATGGCCATCGACTACGGAAGAGTGAGGACGGGGTTGGCAGTGACCGACCCCGTTCGCATTATTGCCACCGCCCTGGCGACGGTGGATACCCCTCGTTTGCTTCCTTTTATTAAAGACTATTGCGCGCGCGAGCAGGTGGATATCTTTGTGGTGGGCGACGCCAAGCAGATGGACGGAAGCCCGTCGGAGTCGGCTGCGCTGATTGAGCCATTTGTGGCGCAACTGAAAGCCGAGTTCCCCGATAAGGAGGTAGCTCGCATCGACGAACGCTTCACTTCGAAGATTGCTTTCCGGAGCATGGTCGACAGCGGTCTGAAGAAGAAAGACCGTCGCGACAAAGGGATGATCGACCGAGTGGCGGCCACTATCATCCTGCAAGACTATATGAGAGTTAAGAATTAAAAGTTTAAAATACAGATATGATACTTCCGATAATTGGTTACGGCCACCCTACCCTACGCAAGCAGTCGACGCCTATCGACGCCAGCTACCCCGAGCTGAAGACGCTTGTGGCCAATATGTATGAAACGATGTATGCTGCCGACGGTGTAGGACTGGCGGCTCCGCAGGTCGACCTGCCCATCCGTGTGGTGGTTATCGGCTTCCGCCCCTATGACGAGAAGACCGACACCTATGGTGAGGTTGCCGAGCAGCACACCCTGATCAATCCCGAGATATTGGAATTCCGCGGAGAGAAGCAATACTTCAACGAAGGCTGCCTCTCTGTCCCTGATATCCACGAAGACGTGCTGCGTCCCGAGAGCGTCGTGGTGCATTACTGGGATGAGAATTGGCAGGAGCACACCGATGTGGCCGAAGGACTCTATGCCCGTGTGGTGCAACACGAGATAGACCATCTGGACGGAAAGGTATTCACCGACCGCCTGAGCACCATCCGCAAGACGATGCTTCGCAAGAAGCTCAACGCCATTGCCGACGGTAAGGTGCAGACAAAATACAAGATGAAGAGGATTCGTAAAAACTAAGCTATGAAAAAGATACTTATCGTTCTCACAACAGCATTGCTGATTGTTTCCTGTAGTGTCAATCGTGATAAAGAGCAGCAGAAGATTGAGCAGCACGAAGCGGCGCTAAGCTCGGTCGACCGACTGACGGCCAACGATGAAACCACCGAGATGCTCTCGCTCTATCGCAACTATGCCAAGCATTTCCCCGACGACAGCCTGGCACCCGTCTACCTGCAGCGTGCTGCCGATTTGAGCATTGCACTCGGCGCTACCGATGCCGCTGTGTCGCTGCTCGACAGCGTCATCTCGCTCTATCCCGGCTTCGAGGATATCGGCGGTTGCTGGTTCTTGAAAGGTTATGCCTACGAGACCGCCGAGATGTTCGACTCGGCCCGGACGGCTTACACCTACTTTGTCGACAACTATCCCGAACACAGTCTTGCAGCCGATACCCGCCGCATGATCGACTACCTCGGCATGAGTCCGGAGGAGATGCTGGAAGCCATCCTCGCCAAAGCAGAGAACAACTAATACACTTCGTTCATGCACGTCACCTCCTTCCGCATCCGCGCGAGCTATCCCAACTACTACATGGTGAACCTCTATGCCCGGATGGGGCGTGAGCCGTTCAACCACGATAGCGAGGATCCTGCCAACCAACTTGAGGGCAACAAACCCGGTACCGTCATCTATCATCTTTCGGACGACGCCCCTGATACGCCGCCGCACGAGTTTCCGCCGCGCTGGTACGATATGTACTGTCTTCTCAAGCGACGCGACAAGGAGCAAACCGCTTTGCTCGAGATGCTCCTCGACGAACATGCCGGCACGCTCGACGAGGCCGGTTGCTCACGTCTGACTGCCATCCGCGACGACTTCCGCCGCCAATGCATCGACTTCGTAGCATCCAACCCCTTGTATGAATCCGACTATTTGATCACCACCCTCACCGAGGGAAGCTTCACCGACGAGGAGATTAGCTACAAGGGACGCATGCTTCTGGATTTGACGCGTCATTGTTACCCGGTGCCCGATTTTTGCATCCTTACGGCCAAATCGTTCAACGAGCCCGAGAAACTACCGGAACACGTAGCTATGGCTATGCACAATCTGGAGGTGATGACTCACTGCTATCTCGGCGACAGCCGCACACCATTGATATTCGCCATCCGCTGCGCCATGCCTCAGTATATTCCCGGCCTGATGCCCACTTTGCTCAATATCGGCGTCACCCGGGTGGCTTATAACGCCCTGAGTCACACTTTCGGCGAGGCAATGGCCAACCGCGTCTACCTCAGCACCCTTCATTCGATGGCTGAGATGCTCTCGCTCGAACATCGTTACGAAAGCTCCGATGTCAGCCTCTCGAACGAAGCGCAACGTGAGCGCATCGACGACCTGGAACAACGCATCTCTTCGGTCGACGCACGACTCGTCACCGATGCCGGCTACCAAGCCCTCCGCATGATACAGTATGTGCGCCGTTTCTACGAGGACAACTCCGACCTTATCCTCACTTTCATGCAGGGCAAGCAGGCTTTCCCAAGCCTCATTCTGCAACGTATGGTGTGGACCATCGGCAACAACGAAAGTTATCCCGGAGTGCTTTATAGCCGCCACTCGCGTACCGGTACGGGCCGCCAGGTGGAGAGCTATCGTAATATCTTTGGCGAGGAAATCATGACCGGCGACGTCACCACCGAAGACCTTTCCTATTCCAACCGCGCCGAAATCCGCAACCGCTTTCCCGCCGTATATCACTTCGACCCGCTTCTGGTTAAACTCGAAAGCCGTTACCGCACCCCGGTTACCATCGAGTTCGCCGTCGAAACCCGTCCACGCCAGTTGAGCCTCTTCTCGGTCCTGCAGCTGAATGCCTCCGAGATGACCGGACGAGCGGCGCTTGTGTCGGCCATCAGCATGCTCGACGACGGCATCATCACCGACTCAGATGTGGTCGACATCATCAAGCCTTACCATCTGCGTCAGATTGTATCGGCTTCAATCGACCCCAAGTCGCTCTTGCGCATGAAGCTTTTTGCACACGGTCTGAGCGTTTTGCCCCGCACCGCAATCACCGCACGGCTCTGCCTCAGTGTCGCCAAAGCACGCGAGCTGAAGAGTCACGGCGAGAATGTCTGTCTATGTCAGCAGCACTTCGTCCCCGAAGACACTATCACCCTCAACGAGGTCGACGCCATCCTTTCCATCATGCCTGCCGCCATCCATGTGGTCACCGCTTGTCGCGGCTACGGTATTCCCGCTTTGATGGATTTGCGCAGTTATGGTGTCAAATTGGTCGACGGTGCTATCGAAAGTCCCGACGGCTCGCGAATCAACGAGGGCGATGTGTTGACCATCAGCTCCTTCCATCAGAACATCTACTTCGGTCAAGCCGATTTCCGACCGGCCCGCTTCACCAAGTTCCTTCAGAACCAACCCGTCGAGCTCACCGATGCCGAACGGCCTTTCTTCGAGCAGATGCGCGACGCCTACCGTCGCTATCAGACCATCATCGGCAGCCAACAAGCCTCGTACATCACCGACATCGAGACCCTTGCACGTCTGGTGCGCTGCGAGTTCCAAGACAAGCCGCAGCAGGCCGCCGGTATCGTCAACCGGTGGTACGAAACCCGAACCAACGACTATGTCGAAGGAGTGCTCCGCAGCCGCATGGGCGACCACAACGACCAGAGCCGCCTCTTCAACATGCTGCGTTCCGAAAACAAGATTGCCTTCTTCCGTCAGGTGTGCGCCATCTGCACCGCCAACCACCATTCAGGCCTCACGGCCGGCAGCTTCATGATCGGTCGCTTCGTGGCTCGTCCGCTTACGTCCGACGTGTGGAACCGCCTCTCCGACACCGAAGTGGCTTTCCTGCTCAACGAATATGTCCTCTACGAGAAGTATCAACAGGTGCTGCTCGAAGTGGGCGAAACCAAGCTTGCCCGCGCCCATTCGCGCATCGAGACCGAGGGAATCGACAATATGGTGCTTCGCAACTTCGACCTTTACACCTTCGACCCGCTTCTCCATTCCGACCACAGCCTCGCCTCCGTCACCGCCGCCCTCGAATCCATCGACCATCAGGACAACACACACCTCATGGTCGAGATGCTCTATGCCCGCCTCAAGGCTTAAGGGCTGTGAGCATCCGGTAGCCGAAGGTCAGCTCGACAAACTCGGCTTGCCCTCCATGGGCGTTAATGGCCAACCCCACATAGCAACGGGGATCGAAGTTATAGTAGGCCCCCAGGCGCTCATACACCTTCACTTCGACACGCGTCGAAGATATCAGCGTGTACCCAACCCCTAGTTTGAGGCTGAGCGGACCCCAGAAACCCTCGGTATAGCCCTGTGCACCCACATACACCGGCACCGGATAGTAGTCGTGATAGCGGGGGATAAGCCAAGTGTGGCTGCCATTGTACCAGAAGTCGAGCGTGGCTCCGTAGGCCAGCGTAGGCCGCGGACGCACGCCGTAGTTGAGCGACACATTGTAGCAGGGAAACAGCCCCATCTGCAGCGAATGGCGGCTTGTGGTGGTACCAATCATCACCGCAAACCCTACTTCACGCTGGCGCTCGAATGATTTTGTGCGGATGTCGGTCCACTGTCCTTCCGCCGTCGGAGGGTTGCCCAACGGAAAAGCCAGACCGGCTTGCAGATAGTTGAGGCCACGATTGGGGCGGGCCAGGTTTCCATTCGATGAATGGAGTAGCTGCAGCTGCAGACAAGTACGATCTGAAAGATGGAAGACAAAACCGAAGTCGAGGAAGAAAGTGAACAGTGTGCTGATGTATTCGTTTTCGGCATTGGAAACCAAGCTCAACGGACGCGAGTAGGCGGAAATGCCAAGACCCATCTGCCAATCGAACACTGGGGTGATGGGATTACGCAACATGCCGGCCAGACCGATACGATGCCCACAAATGGCATTGGGGGTGATGCCCAGCGATGCCTTCAGACCCAGCGAAGGATGGTTGCGGAGCCTGATCCACTCGTCGTCGCCATCGAGACGGTACCATCGTGTGGCCTCCAAGCCCATGCCGACAGCATTGTGCGGCGACTGGAAGCTGTAGGCCGTCACCAAATATTCACCCGCCACAGTAAGCTCGTTGTAAGCCGACTGAGCTGAAACCGAGTGAAACGGAAAGAGGAAAGCGATGCTGACGCATAGCAGCGTCAGCATTTTCTTCATTCTATCCCCGTTTTTCCACTCATTTTTCACGGGTCATGTCGAGGTATTGCTGTTCGGTGAGGAGCGGGATGCCCAGCTTCTCGGCCTTCTTGAGTTTCTCCGGACCAGTCTTTTCGCCAGCCAGCAGATAGGTGGTGCGGCTGCTGACCGACCCCGACACCTTTCCGCCGTGATTCTCTATGTCGGCCTTTATCTCGTCGCGTGAGAAGTGTTCGAACACGCCGCTCACCACCAACGTCATGCCTTCCAACTTGCCGCTGCCCGCTGTCCACTGGCCACTGAATTGCAGCCCTGCAGCCCGCAGGCGCTCCACTGTCCGGCGGTGTTCGTCGTTGGCAAACCATTCGCTGACGGTATGCGCTGTCACCTCGCCTACGTCCTCCACCTGCGCCAGTTCCTCCTCCGAGGCGGCCATCAGAGCGTCGATGTTCTTGAAGTAACGGGCCAGTTTCTTGGCGCCCACTTCGCCCACATAACGGATACCGAGGGCGAAGAGCACCCGTTCGAACGGTACCTTCTTGCTGGCCTCCAGTGCAGCTAGCAGGTTGTCAGCCCCCTTCTCCTGGATGGTGGCGTCGGTGCCCAACCCCACCAGTTGCTCACGTTTGAGGTCATAGAGGTCGGCCACGTTGCGCACCAGCCCTGCCGAATAGAGCAGTTCCAACCTTTCGGGGCCGAGGGTGTCGATATCCATCGCCTTGCGGCTGGCGAAATGTTCCAGCATGCCTATGATCTGTGGATGGCAGCCATCGCTGTTGGGGCAATAGTGGCCTGCCTCGCCTTCCGCGCGTACCAACGGGGTGCCGCATTCGGGACAGTGGTCGACATATTGTACCGGCATAGCTCCGGGCTGGCGTTGCTCAAGGTCGACGCCCACCACTTTGGGAATAATCTCGCCACCTTTCTCAACGAGAAGACTGTCGCCGATATGGATATCCATACGCTCGATGAAGTCGGCGTTGACGAGGGTGGCGCGCCGCACGGTAGTGCCACCCAGCCACACCGGCTTGAGGTTGGCCACAGGAGTGATGATACCGGTGCGCCCCACCTGGTAGCTGATGCTCTCGAGCGGAGTGGATACCCGCTCGGCCTTGAATTTATAGGCAATCGCCCAGCGGGGCGACTTGGCGGTGAGTCCCAGACGGTCCCACAACGGCGTCTGATTGACCTTGATAACGATGCCGTCGATGCCAAACGGGAGCTCCCATCTCGCCTTGTCCCAGTGGTCGATGAACGCTTTGATTTCGTTGATGTCGCGGCACTCCTGGATATAAGGTTGTACGCGGAATCCCATTTGCCGGGCCAGTTCGAGGCGGCCCGAATGAGTATCGGGGATGGCCACCCCGTCGGGTGCCATCATGAAGTACATACAGAAGAGCAGCTTGCGCTTGGCACACTCGGCCGAATCCTGCAGCTTGAGGCTTCCACTGGCGGCATTGCGGGGATTGGCGAAAGGCTCAAGTCCGTCGACCTCACGTTGGCGGTTCATCGCTTCAAAAGCCTCGAAGGGATAAACCACCTCGCCGCGGGCCTCGAAATCGTCGGGAAACGAACCCGTGAGGCGCAATGGGATGGTGGGGATGGTCTTGGCGTTGGAGGTAATGTCGTCGCCCACAGCACCGTTGCCGCGTGTGACAGCCTGCACCAGCTGGCCGTGACGATAAGTGAGGCCGATGGCGACACCGTCGTACTTCAACTCACAGGTATAGGTAAAAGGTGTGCCGTCCAACAGCTTCCGTGTGCGGGCTTCGAAGTCCTCTATCTCCTCTATGCTGTAGGTGTTTCCCAAAGAAAGCATGGGAAAACGGTGCTGCACCTGGTGGAAAGTCTTGTTCACCTCGCCACCCACGCGTTTGGTGGGCGACAAAGGGCTGGCCAACTCGGGATACTGCCGTTCGAGGTCCTGCAACTCACGCATCATGCGGTCGAACTCCTCGTCACTCACCAGCGAGCGGTCGTTCATATAGTACTCGTGGTTCAAGCGGTCGAGCTCACGTGCGAGCTCCTCCATCTGTAGCCGTATGGGTTCGGTGTCTATTGCGCTGAAGAGGTCCATGTGCCAGTAAAGTTGAGTGATGCAGGGCCGGTAAGGACAACCTTGGTGAAAGCTTCGTCGGTCGGAGTGCATTCCACCATGAAGGTCGCCGTCCGGGTATGCACAATGCTGTGGTGCGAAATGAGGGCACACGCAGTGACGCCGGTGCCGCAGGCGTAGGTCTCGTCCTCGACGCCACGTTCGTAGGTGCGTATCGAGATCTCGCCGTCATTGTCAAAATGCATAAAGTCGACATTGGTGCCCTTGGGGAAAAGGTCGGTGCGGTGGCGCCAACGGCAGCCCTCGCCTACCACATCCACGGCCTCGAGGTCGTCGACAGAAATCACAAAATGGGGTGAGCCGGTATCGATAAAACAGCCGTTCTCCACCTCATCGATATGACGCACCTCGCTCTTCGCCACATCACGCATCGTGAGGTCAACCGTAGCGGTTTGCTTCACAGGATCCCAAAACCTCACCACGGCGTCGTGAGGGCCGTCGTAGCCCAAGAAATGCAGATGGTCGCCCAACCCCAGCAGGTAAGCGAACAGAGCGATGCAACGGCCGCCGTTGCCACACATCGACCCCAGGCGCCCGTCGCTGTTGTAGTAGTGCATCTCGAAGGCATATCCTTCCGGGGCGGCATCCAAGGTCATCAATCCGTCGGCGCCCACGCCGAAACGGCGGTGACAGAGGCGTGCTATCTCCTCTTCGCCGAGGCAATAGCGCCCTTCGCGGTTGTCGATGACAACGAAGTCGTTGCCGGCCCCGTCGAACTTATAGAACGGAATATCCATTTTCTAAGTTTTTAGTTTTCTTATCTCAATCAGAACAAAAAGAACTATCAAATTTTTTTTAACGGCTATTTATACGAATTTCTCGAATTTTCTTCCTCTTAATTCCCCACCCCTCATCCCCTCCCTGGGGAGGGGACGGAGAGGGGTGACTATTGGCTAATTTCTCGAATTATCTTTCCACTTTCATCTTTCTACTCTCCATTTTCCACTTGTTTTCTGCGTAGCATAGAGTAATTCGTTTCATTCGCCGTTTCATAATTTTCTGATTGAGATTCAGTTCACAGCTTTATTTAGTAGTCGATTTGCGGGAATATCTTTCGCAGTTCCACCAGCGAGGGATTGACCTTCAGCATGGCATTGTATTTGTCGATGGGAGAATAAAGTACGTCCTCTTTCTCGACAAATCGGGGATTTACCTTGCATTCGAGCATGGGCATCCCGGTGCGGCGTCGCAACGACTCCATAACATCGATGCGATGCTCTTTGAATTCCTCATGGAAGTACACTGTCTGGGCGTCGATTTCGATACGGCCGCTGTGCTCGCCCAGACGGGGAACACCTTTCTCCATCAACAGCTCAAGTCCCAGCTCTTCGGCGGTCTCGCGCCAGTAACGCTCCAGGTCCTCCTGCGTCAAAGGCTTCACATCGCCCTGCAACCGGGGAGCCTGCACCTTCACCTGAGGCAGATGGGCGATGCTGATGCCGCCCATGAGCCCACCTTTCACACTCTTCACCTCTCTTTCCTCACTCTTTACCTCATTCTTCCCACTCTCCACTGCCTTCTCTTCACTTTCCACACTCTTCACTTCACTTTCAACATTCTTCACCTCAACCTTCTCACTCTTCACCTCACCTTCCACTTTATCCGTGCCTGCCCTTTCGGGACTTCTTGCTATCTAACCCTGAGGTTTTGACGAGGTGGCCATCTTCATCAGGCACACCTCGACGAAGAGGCGCTTGTTGTTGGCCTCGCGGAAGCGATATTCATAGTCGGACGCCATGCCGAGCCACCCCAGCAACAGGGGCAGTCCACACTGGCGGGCCTGCTCGCCGAAGCGGGCGCGCAGCCGCTCGCCGCCTTCGACAAGCGAGAGGGTCTGCGGGTCGAGGCTCACCATCAAGTTGCGCAGGTGCTCGCAGAGGCCGGTCATGAAATGCTGACCGCCGAAGCCACGCGTGAGCACGTCCTGATAGAGCAGCAGCGCCCCACCGATATTGCCTGCATGCAGCAAGTCGACCAATCGGAAATAGTAGTCGGCGTCGAGCACATTGAGGTTCTCCAGACAGCCTTGGTAGGTAAGGTTGCCCTGGGTGAAGTTAACCAGTTGGTCGAAGGTGGAGAGGGCATCGCGCATACCGCCTTCGGCCTTGGTGGCAATCAACTCGAGGGCTTCGGGTTCGTAGGTCACCCCTTCTTTCGACGCCACATATTCGAGATGGTGCACGATGTCGGGCACCTCGATGCGTTTGAAGTCGAACACCTGGCAGCGGCTCAGGATGGTGGGGATCACCTTGTTCTTCTCGGTGGTGGCGAGGATGAACTTGGCATAGGCCGGCGGCTCCTCGAGGGTCTTGAGGAAGGCGTTGAAAGCGCCGGCGCTAAGCATGTGGACCTCGTCGATGATATACACCTTGTAGCGGCCTGTCTGGGGCGGGATGTAGACCTGCTGGGTGAGCTCGCGGATATTGTCGACACCGTTGTTGCTGGCGGCGTCGAGCTCAAAGATATTCATCGAAGCCCCTTCGTTGAACGAACGGCAGCTCTCGCATTCGTTGCAGGCCTCGCCGTCGGGCGTGCGATGCTCGCAGTTGATGGTCTTGGCCAGGATGCGGGCGCAGGTGGTCTTACCCACACCGCGGCTGCCGCAGAAGAGGAATGCCTGAGGCAGCTGCCCCGTCAAGATGGCATTCTTGAGCGTCCGCGTGATGTGCTCCTGACCCACCACACTGGCGAACGTCGAGGGACGATACTTTCTTGCCGATACTATATAATTATCCATACAATTGATATTCAAAAAAAGCACTAGACACTAAACACTTAACACTTAACACTTAATGCATTTCACCCCCACAAAATCCAGTTGCAAATATACACAAAAAATCCCAATCTCCGTGCATGGAGACGTTATTTTTTTATTGTGAACTATATTTTATCGTAGAAATGTCGTCGTGAGGGACGAATTCGCGGCGCTTCCACCCGGAGGGGCTCCTCCCGTCGTTTGGGATACGGATGCCATTCCCGCCAAGTCGGCGCTGTTCCCGTCGGCGAAGTCGAAGAGCGTGCCGGTGAAATCCATATCGTCAGGTTCTTGATATTCAGTATTTCCGCTATCATTAGCAACGTTATCCACTATCGGACCGAAGCCGATATATATGCTATCTGACCAGCGGCCCTGCCGGTCCTGCACGAGGCCCCACAGCTGCACCTCGCGGCCCGCGAAGAGCGCCGGCAGCACCACGCTCAGCCGCGCCGTCCTGCGGTGCACGGGCGCCGTCATGAAGCACTGCCCGTTCTCGGGGCAGTAGACCACCAGAAAGACCTGGTCGTAGTTGTCGGCACGCGCATGCAACGGGTTCCGCTCGAAGTCGATCGTCAATGTCGTCCCCTCCGTCACCACGGGCACGCCGAAGGCCACCGGTGCCACAGGCCCCTCCGACAGGCGCAACGCCTCCCACGACACCGTAAACCTCTCGCCTTCAATGGCGAAGGCCGGCTGGTTCACGCGGACGAAATGGTTGCACGGCGTGAGGTGCTCCTCGAGCGAAAGTTGTTCGTAGGTCTGCCGTAGCACCCAGTTCAGACGCCCGGCCAGCTGCACCTCCTCCTTGAACATCTTGCGGTGTCGCTGCTGCGCCTCGCTGCGTGGGTTGTGCACTGTCGCCGGACGGCTGCGCATGCACCACCGTCCGCGCCATTGATAGCCCACCACGGGCCCCAAAGAGCCTCGGAAACCATCCAGAAATCCCTGTTCCATCGTTGCCATAAACAAGCTTTTTAATCGTTAATATCCACCTACCATAACGTTATCTCCGCCTTATTATTGCCTACCGAAGTAAATTTTAATATAGCGTATGTAAAGTGAAAGTAAAGAGATAGGTAAGAGATAAAAGTGTGAATAGCTCATACTGAATGGGTTGCAAAGGGCATAAATCGCCCGCCTCCGACCTTCCGGCGAAAAAATAACACAATATCGCAGCAGGGGCGACGGCGGCGGTCATTTAGGGGGCTTGTTTATAAAAATATTATTACAATTAAAAAAAAGTTCGTATCTTTGCATTTTCAAATGCTTGCGCATTGAAGCGTAAGGTATTGTGGATTAGAAGACAAAATAATAATAAAAATATAAAATAACATGACACCATCACACATTGAACACATCGGCATCGCCGTGACCAACCTCGAAGAGGCTATCCGCTACTGGGAGGACGTTATGGGTCTGAAGTGCTATGCCATCGAAGAAGTGACCGACCAGAAAGTGAAGACCGCTTTCTTCCGCTGCGGCGACGTCAAGATCGAGCTACTCGAGCCTACCTGCCCCGAAAGCACCATCGCCGCCTTTATCGAGAAGAACGGCGGCAAAGGCGGTATGCACCACATCGCTTTCGCCATGGAGAACACCGACCAGGCCCTCAACGAGGCCAAGGAGAAGGGTGTGCGCCTGATCGACCAGCAGAGCCGCGGCGGCGCCGAAGGGCTCCACATCGGCTTCCTGCATCCCAAGTCGACCCTCGGTGTGCTCACTGAGTTCTGCTGCAAATAAATAAACAGTTATTAGTGGGCGGTGTGTAGTGTGTAGCACACAGCCACAGTTGCTACCCACTGCCCACTACCCACTAACCACTAAAAAAATAATTCATTATGGCTTTTGAAGAAAAGATAAAAGAGTTGCTCGACAAGCGTGCCGAGGCCAAGAACGGCGGTGGCCAGAAAGGTATCGACAAGCAGCACGAGCAGGGCAAGTTGACCGCCCGCGAGCGCATCGCCCTGTTGCTCGACGAGGGCTCGTTCGAGGAATTTGATATGTTTGTCACCCACCGTTGCCAGAACTTCGACATGCAGAAGAAGTCGTTTCTGGGCGACGGCGTCGTCACCGGCTACGGCACCATCGGCGGCCGTCTGGTGTATGTCTTCGCGCAGGACTTCACCGTCCTCGGTGGTTCGCTGAGCGAGACGATGGCCCTGAAAATCTGCAAGGTGATGGACCAGGCCATGAAGGTCGGCGCCCCGGTGATCGGACTGAACGACTCGGGCGGCGCCCGCATCCAGGAGGGTATCAACGCTCTGGCCGGCTATGCCGAGATT